>Ga0187894_10000522_pt1 | contig 52155 bp, 49 predicted proteins | sample GBC1701081metaG_FD_136650 | JGI IMG/M metagenome (GOLD analysis project Ga0187894, IMG submission 136650) | White microbial mat communities from a lava cave in the Kipuka Kanohina Cave System on the Island of Hawaii, USA - GBC170108-1 metaG ...
ATGCCGCGAATGAGCACCCCGCCGCGGGGCATCATACGGGTCTCGCGATGGGCCTCCCAGTTGGGCATCTCGCCCAGCGGGGTCCAGGTGTAATGCAGATTGACCAACTCGATCCCCGGCTCGTTATCCACATACGTGCGTTTCATGTAAAACGACATAGCGTTCCTCCCTTCTTGAAGAGAATTGTCTCCTATGTGAACTTTTGCCAATTTTCTAATAGGAATGGGCTCCGCCGTCTGGTGGATAAATTACAACCCCTGAGTCCTCTACCGCAATCGTCCCAATGCAGAAAGAAAAAGGAACCGTAGCGTACGGCAACCTTCTTTCTGCCGCCTAGCCGGTCATTAAAGAGCCTGTGCATGCTGTGGGTGCGAGACTCGAGAGTCTCGCACCTGGGTGACCGTCTACAGCATTCAGCTTTGTCTCGCCTGAGCGGCATTGGTCTTCGAGGATCACTCATTGTTATCCCCCGATAACAGAGCTTACCTGCCTGGTAGACTCGCCGAAACCCGGTATCATCGAGCCTCTATCGGCGGTTTCTACCACGCGCGTTGACAGCACGCAATCTTTTTTATTAGTCCGGCCTTGCTCTTTTCGTGACTGAACAGTCAGCTTCATGACTGTTCAGTCATTCTCCCTCTACTCGACGTAGCCTTTCTTGCCGGTGTTTTCGCGTAGGACTCTTTTGCCTTGCCTTCCGCGCGCGTTGACCTACTGCCGACGAGTATAGTAGAGAGCAAGCGAACAGCGGTTCAGAAGAGAAACTTCTCTAACGCTGGAGGTCGGCAATGGCGCCAAAAAAAACGGGCTCGCTCCGCGCGCAACTGAAAAAAGAAATCACCGAGCGCAAACGGGTAGAGGAAGAGCGCGATCAGTTCTTTACGCTCTCAATCGATATGCTGTGCATCGCCGGTTTTGATGGCTATTTCAAGCACCTAAACCCGGCGTGGGAAAAAACCCTCGGCTTCACCAAGGAGGAACTTTTAGCCAAACCCTTCCTCGACTTTGTTCATCCTGAAGACTGTGCAGCAACACTCGCCGCAACTGAGCAACTGTCCACCGTCGGCAGAGATGTCATTTCCTTTGAAAATCGTTATCTGTGCAAAGACGGCTCGTACCGGTGGCTGGCGTGGGACGCGACCACACTGGCCGAACAGCAGATGATTTACGCGGTTGCGCGTGACATCACTGAAGGCAAGCGAGCGGAGGCAGCCCTGCGACAAAGCGAGGCGCGATTCCTTCACATGGCGGCCAATATACCGGGTGGCATGATTTTCCAGTTTCTCCTGCGCCCAGATGGCTCGGTGGCTCTTCCCTATATCAGCCCTAGTTGCCGTGAACTGTACGAATTGGAGCCGGAAGAGATTCAGCGCAATCCCGCCCTCATCATGGATATTGTTCATCCCGATGACCGCGCCGCCTTCCAGGAGTCAATAATGATGTCCGCCCAGACCCTCTTACCCTGGCGGTGGGAGGGGCGAGAGATCATCAGGTCAGGGACCGTTAAGTGGCTCCAAGGGGCTTCTCGCCCTGAGCGGCAAGCCAACGGTGACATTCTCTGGGATGGTTTGCTGATGGATGTGACCGAACGCAAGCAAGCACAGGCAGAATTGCAAAGGGCCAAAGAAGCCGCCGAAGCCGCTACCCGTGCCAAGAGCGAGTTCTTGGCTAACATGAGTCACGAGATCCGTACTCCTATGAATGGCATCATCGGCATGACGGAACTGGCACTCGATACGGAACTCACACCCGGGCAACGCGAATATTTGACTGCCGTAAAGGACTCGGCCGATTCGTTGTTGCGGTTAATTAACGACATCCTCGATTTCTCCAAGATTGAGGCGGGTAGGCTCGACCTCGAATCGGTTGACTTTAGTCTGCGTGACAGTCTTGAGGATACGATGAAGACGCTCGCCGTACGGGCCCACAAGAAGGGACTGGAATTGGCGTGCCACATTCCTCCTGAAGTGCCGGACACGTTAGTCGGCGACCCGGGGCGTCTGCGCCAGCTCATCGTTAATCTGTCGGGTAACTCCATCAAGTTCACCGAGCAGGGAGAAGTGGTGGTGGAGGTTGGGGTAGAATCGCGAACCGAAGAGGAAGTCTGCCTGCACTTTGCCGTCAGAGACACTGGTATCGGCATTCCGCTCGAGAAACAACAAGTGATCTTTGAGGCGTTTTCGCAGGCGGACAGTTCGACGACGCGCAAGTACGGCGGCACAGGGCTGGGCTTGGCAATCTCGTCACAATTAGTTGCCATGATGGGCGGCAGGATCTGGGTCGAGAGCCCTGCGACTGCGCCCAGGACAGACGGAGGTGGTCCGGGGAGCGCGTTCCATTTTACCGTACGCTTCAGTCTGTCAAAAGCGGTGTTGCCAAAGCGCCTGACCCAGCCGGTGGATGTGAAAGATCTGCCCGTTCTCGTGGTGGACGACAATGCGACGAACCGACGTATCCTGGAAGAGATGCTGACCAATTGGGGAATGAGGCCGACCGTGGTAGACAGTGGACAGGCGGCACTGGTGGAGATGAGGCGGGCAGTGGCATCCGGCGAACCCATCCCTCTGCTGCTTCTTGATGCCATGATGCCGGAGATGGACGGCTTTGACCTGGCCGAACAGATCAAGCGGCAGCCGGAATTGGCCGGAGCTACGATCATGATGTTGTCATCTGCCGGGCGGCACGGCGACACTGCCCGCTGTCGTAAGCTAGGGATCGCCGCTTACCTGACGAAGCCGATCAAGCAGTCGGACTTGTTGGATACCATTTTGACCGTTCTGCGCGCATCGTCGGTGGAGACGCGTGAACCTTCCTTGGGACCCCAACCTCCTTTGTACGAAAGCCGGCGCTGTCTTCATATCCTTCTCGCCGAGGACAACGTGATCAACCAACGAGTGGCCGTGACGATTTTGCAGAAGCGAGGGTACACGGTCGTAGTAGCGAGCAACGGCAAAGAGGCGCTCGCTGTTGCGGGGAGAGAGCCTTTCGATCTCATTTTGATGGACGTGCAAATGCCAGAAATGGACGGCTTCGAAGCGACCCGGGCCATTCGGGAGAAAGAAGCATTATCACGCTCGACACTCAGTCCTCGGTCCTCAACTCTCAGCACTCAAGACTCCGAACTCCGAACTCCGGACTCCGAACTGTTTCACATTCCCATCGTCGCCATGACTGCCCATGCCATGAAAGGTGACCGCGAACGGTGTCTCGAAGCGGGAATGGACGCCTACGTCTCTAAGCCTCTCCAGGTACAACAACTCTTCGAGGTCATTGAGAGTTTGCTCCCAACTGGGGCTGAAACGGAAACGGGCACGCCGGGCCAAACGGTGCCAGCCGGACCAGTATTTGACTTGGATGCGACCCTGGCTCGAGTTGAGGGCGACAGGGAATTGCTGCAAGAAATAATCGGGCTGTTCTGTGATGAGGCCCCGGGGCTGCTGGCGGCGATTCAAGAGTCCATCGCCCGCCGCGATGCGAAAGCGCTGGGGCGTGCTGTGCATACACTGAAAGGTTCCGTGGGTCACTTCGGTGCGCAGCGTGCCTATGATGCGGCGCTGCGATTGGAAGTGATGGGGCGTAGTGGAGATTTGACGAACGTCGAAGAGACGTACGCCGAACTTGAAGAAGAGGTAACTTGCCTCAAGGGTGCGTTGGTAGCGCTCAAGGAGGAGAACACAACAAGAATGTGCTAGTGACCGTGCTGAGGAGGCAGGATGGCACAGGAGAGCCGAGCAACCACGCACCCAGAAGCCGATCCTTTATTAGGCGCCCCGAAAGTCAAGACGGTGGCGTGTCTGGGTGGCGTGAGTCTCGAACGCGACGTTCCAACCGACGAGATCAGGGACCACATCCGGGAACTGAGCAATCTGGTCTGGATGGATGTGCAGGACCCGGGGCCGGCGGAGCTGTCCATGTTGCTGGAAGAGTTTGGCTTCCACCCCCTGGCACTGGAGGACGTAGCCACAGGTCGGCAGCGTCCGAAAGTGGACGAGTATAAAGGCTACATGTTTGTCGTCACTTACGGTGTAGTTCCCAGTAGGGACAGCATTGAGCTGCAGACCTTTGAAGTGGACCTTTTCATCGGGCGGAACTACGTGGTTTCTATTCACCGCGGGCGCGCTCCGGCGCTTGAAGACGCGGTAGGACGCTGGACACGTGGCGGGGCCATGCTGCGTGAGGGAGTGGGTTTCTTGGTGTATACAGTAATGGACGCGATCATTGATGCCTACTCTCCCCTCATCAACGCTATCGAAGAGAAGTTGGAGGGGGCCGAAATGGACATATTCGCCCGTTTCCATCAGGAAAATGTCCAGCGCTTGCTCGAATTGAAACGGACGCTCTTCACTCTCCGACGCGTGCTGTATCCGCTGCGGGAGACCTTCAACCTCTTCCTGCGGCGCGACCAGCCGCTCTTCTCCGCCAATACCCAGGTATACTTCCAAGATGTCTACGATCATATCCTGAGAATCCTGGACGTACTGGACGTCGAGCGGGACATGGTGGCTAGCACGCTGGACGCTCATCTGACGGTGGTTTCTAACCAACTCAACGAGACGATGAAGACACTAACAGTCATTACCGTGGTAGTTGCGCTGGCCGGTTCCGTGTTTGGGGCATGGGGAATGAATTTCACCACGATGCCTTTAGCGGAGGCGCCGTGGGGATTCTGGGGAGTCGTGGGCGGCACGGTCGTCCTGATCGCAATAGCTTTGGTGGTTAGCCGGCGGCGGGGATGGATGTAACAGGCGCACCTGTCGCCCTTGTCCGGAAAGGATAATTGCTATGAAAGTACTGATCGCGGACGATGAGGCTATCTCCCGACGCCTGCTGCAGGGTTACCTCGAGCGATGGGGACACGAAGTCGTGGTGGCGCAAAACGGCGCAGAGGCGTGGGACCTGTTTATGGCCGGCGAGTTTTCCATCGTCATTAGCGATTGGACGATGCCGGAGATAGATGGAGTGGAACTGATCCGCCGGATCCGAGCGTGCCAACGCCCCGGATACGTCTATACTATTTTGCTAACCGCCAAATCTCAGAAAGAGGACATCGTCGAGGGGATGGAGGCTGGCGCCGATGACTTTGTCACCAAACCGTTTGATCGCGATGAATTACGGGTTCGCCTGCGCGCGGGCCAACGTGTCATCGAACTAGAGTCCGCACTCCTAACTTCCCTGGAGGAGCTGGCGCAGGCGCGCCAACGAGAGGTCGAAATCGGCGCCAAGATTCAGCAGACGCTTCTGCTCGGCCAGTTGTCCCGACAACTTCCGGGGATGCGGGTGGCCACCCTCACGATTCCTTCGCAGCAGATCGACGGTGACTTCTACGATTTTTTTCAACATCAGGACCGATGTCTCGACGTCGTCGTTGGAGATGTCATGGGGAAGGGAGTTCCCGCGGCGCTGCTGGGAGCCGCCATCAAGAGCCACTTCCTCCGCGCCCTAAGCCATCTCATTACCTTGGCAAAGCAAGGAGAGCTGCCCGAGCCTGAAGAGATACTCACTTCGGTCCATGCCGAAGTGACTAGGCAGTTCATCGGCCTGGAAATCTTTGCGACCCTGTGTTACGCGAGATTCAATTTGCTGAGGCGCCGGGTCGATTTCGTCGATTGCGGACACACCAAGACGATTCACTTACAGTGTCGTACCGGTGCGTGTGTCATGCTACAAGGGGAAAACACGCCGCTGGGTTTCAGCGAGCGGGAAATCTACCGGCAGGTGTCCGTTCCGTTCGAGGCAGGGGACATGTTTTTCTTCTATTCCGATGGCGTGACTGAAGCAAAGAACGAGGCGGACGAGTTTTTTGGCGTGGACCGTTTGGTTGAGCTGATACGAACGAATAGCCAACTTGAGCCGGAGGAGTTGATAGATCGAGTTCGCACGGCAGTGGTGGCTTTTTCTCACGCGGAGACGTTCGCGGATGATCTGACCTGCGTTGCCGTTAAGATGGAAAGCACAGAAAGTGATCTTGCCGTGTGAGACGGCGTGATATGGTCACGCCGACCAACGGGTGAAATTGGCTCGTCAAGGGGCAGGTTATGGCTTTACAACAAAGCATTATTCGCGTCCACCAGCATGACCAGACGGTCACGTTCCAACCGGAAGGTGAGGCCACGATGCGCGACAGCCCAGCGGTTCGCCAATTCGCCGAGCGTTGCTTTACCAGTGGACTGATAACGCTCTACGTGGATCTGCGCCGCTGTACCCATATGGACAGCACCTTCCTGGGAACCCTGCTTTTTCTTAAACGTCTCGTCGAGCGCCGAGAAGAGGGCCATTTCGCTTTGCTTTCCCCTTCCCCCCAGTGCCAGCGGCTGCTTCAGCAGATGAGGCTGGAGAAGGTCTTTACCATCATGTCTCTAGAGGAGCCGACAGCCAGCGTTTGGACAGACTTGCAGAGTGAGCTGACGGATATCGCCGCGTTCAAACGTAACGTAGTACAGGCCCACCAAGAACTCGGCCGCCTAGATGGACCAGCTGGCGAGACCTTCCGTGAGTTGGCCGCTCAATTGGCGCAGGAATTGGCATCGGAAAAACTAGAAGGCCGGCAGGAGAAGAACTGACGATCAATACGGCTTCTCGTTAGTTCCTATCGGTCGCTGGGCTGGCTATGTCGGGGCGGTTCAGCTTCGGCCAGGGTTCCTTGGTAATGAGCAGTCCTGACTCGACTATCCTGCCCTGGGTCTTTGCTTTTCAGCCCAATATGTCGATAATGAGGAAAATTCACCGAGAAAAGGAATCGGCATGTCTTTGCGTATGTTGAGCGTTCTGGTGATCGTGGCATTCGTCGTGGTCTTTACGCTGCAAAACACAGAGACTGTCACCCTCCATTTACTCTGGTTGGAATTTTCTATTCCGATGGCGGTCGCGGCGGCCATCCCGTTTATCTTAGGAGTGTTGGCAGCGATGCTCTTCTTCTGGCGAGAACAGCGTAAAGCGCGTCGCGATCAGCAACTCCAGCTCGGTAAGGCTGGCACACCCGCAGCCATGCTCGCCGCGACGACCGCGACTGGGAAAAAGAAGCAACCAAGCTGGTGGTGGTAAAAGGTAGTGATGAGGAACGAGTAATGAGGGCTGCGTCATTCAATCATTGTGTCAGCGAATCATTTTCACTCATTGCTCGTTGCTCGTCATTCATCACTTGTTCTTGAACTCAGGGAGTAAAGGGTGAGCCAACGGTTACGGATTCTCTTTGTTACCGCAGAAGTGACGCCGTTCGCCCGGACTGGTGGTCTGGGTGACGTTTGCGGCGCCCTGCCGCTGACCTTAGCCGCGTTAGGGCATGACGTCCGGATCATCATGCCCTTGTACCAAACAATTCGTGACCAAGGTACCCCCATGACCGAAGTGTTGGGAGACTTGGACACGCCATTGGTCTTTGGCACCCGAAGAACGCGGGTGTGGCAGGGCCGCCTCAGTGTGCATGCCAGGAACGATGAGCAGCGGGCGCATGCGCCGCAGGTGCCGGTGTACTTTGTCGAGCAAGACGAATACTTTGCCCGACCAGGACTGTACGGAGACGCGACCGGTGATTATCCCGATAATGCGTTCCGCTTTCTCTTTTTTTGCAACGCGGTGCTGGCTCTGCCGGGTCGCCTCAACTGGTTTCCTCAGATCTTTCACTGTCATGACTGGCATACGGCGCTGGTGCCGGCATATTTACGCTTCTTGCCAGAAATCGACGCGCGACTCGCGACCGCAGGAACCATGTTCACTATCCACAATCTTGCGTACCAGGGGTGGTTTCCTGCCTGGGTTTTTGGCGTAACCGGGTTGCCTTTGTCGCTGTTCCAACCCGATGGGGTTGAGTTCTATGGCAACATGAATTTTATGAAAGCCGGACTGCTCTATGCCGATCAACTCACAACGGTCAGTCCAACCTATGCAGAGGAAATCTGTACGCCTACGGGTGGGTTCGGCCTGGACGGAGTCTTACGCGAGCGCCGCCATGCGTTGGCGGGCATCGTCAACGGCGCAGATTATAAGATTTGGAATCCGACAACTGATCCCTATATTGCCCAGCATTACAGGCCTGTCGAGCTTGAGGGCAAAGTCGCCTGCAAAACTGCGCTCCTGCAGACCGTCAATTTGCCAGAGCTTCCTGCTGTTCCGTTGATTGGGATGGTTTCACGGCTGACCGACCAAAAAGGGGTGGACCTACTGGTTGAAGCGTTGGATCGTCTGGTGAACTTGCCAATGCGCCTGGTCATCCTCGGTTCAGGCGACATTTCTTACGAGCGCCTCCTTACCGATTGGGCAGCGAGATATCCAGAGCAAATTGCCCTACAGCTCAGATTTGATGATACCCTTGCTCACCAGATCCAAGCTGGCAGTGATATGTTGCTGATGCCTTCGCGCTATGAGCCTTGCGGGCTCACTCAGCTCTATAGCCTGCGCTACGGGACGATTCCGATCGTTCGCACCGTGGGAGGACTCAAGGACACGATCGTGCCGGTTGATCCAGCAACGGGAGATGGGACTGGCTTTACGTTCGAGGAAACGACGGCTGAGGCGCTGGTGGGAGCAGTGAACCAGGCAATCTCGGTCTTTGCAGATAAAGATATTTGGCAACGACTCGTCCAGAATGCCATGCAGCAAGACTTTTCGTGGGATCGTTCAGCGGTACGATATGTCCGCCTCTACCGCCAAGTTGTTGCCCAACGCGATGATCTCGCCCCTCCTCAGATTACTTTTGGCACCTCTGGCTGGCGTGCCGTGGTCGCTGAAGAGTTTACCCACGACCGCGTCGCGGTCGTGGCGCGAGCTGTTGCCGATCATTTGCTCGAAGCGCAAGAAGCCGTTCCTCACCTCTTAATTGCTCACGATACGCGTTTCCTCGGGCGTGAGTTTGCCGAAACCGCGGCGCAGGCTTGTACTGCCACAGGCGTGCAGATCACCCTGGCGACCACGCCGCTGCCCACGCCGGCCGTGGCCGTCGAAATCATACGGCGACAACTGTCCGGAGCGATCAATGTCACTGCGAGTCATGGTTCCTATCGCTGGAACGGGATAAAATTTTCGTCGGCATGGGGGGGGGCGGCGCTGCCAGAAACCACTCGTGACATTGCGCGACGAGCGAACGTTTTTCTCGCTAACGGCTATGCCGAGCGTCTTAGGATTGAGGACGCACGAGAGCGAGGGTTATGGTTTGAAGAGGAAGTGGGCGAGGCGTACCGACAGGCTCTCGAAGGGTTAATCGATGGTGATTGTATTCGTCGTTCGGGTGTTACGGTCGCGGCCGATCTCCTGTGGGGTACGGCTAGTGGGTTTCTTGACCAGCTCTTGCAGAAATGGGGAGTGCTTGGTCCGGTCTTTCATCAAGGGCGAGATCCATACTTTGGTGGCAAACAGCCTGAGCCGATCCCGGACTCGATGGCCGAGATGGTGGACCGTTTACAACAGGGAGGACTCACTTTGGGGGTTGGGTGTGATTGTGATGCCGATCGGTTTGGGATCTGCGACCGTGACGGGGTCTTTTTCGCGCCGAATTTTATTCTCCCACTGTTGGTTGACTACCTGGTGACGGCTCGTGGCTTCACCGGTAAGGTGGGACGTAGCGTGGCAACCAGCCACCTCATGGACGCGGTGGCGCGGTATCACGGCCTCGAACTGGTAGAGACGCCGGTGGGGTTCGAATATTTGGGGGAGATGATCGCACGGGATGAACTACTGTTGGGAGGGGAAGAGAGCGGAGGGTTGTCGATCCGCGGTCATATACCTGAAAAAGATGGCATCCTCGCTTGCCTGCTCGTAGTTGAGATGGTCGCCCGCACGGGCAAGAGCCTCAAGGAATTATTGGCGGAGCTTTTCGCGCGAGTAGGGCCGTTATGCCCTTCACATTCGGATGTTTACCTCTCGCCGACCCAACGAGCGCGGCTGCAAGAAGCCATGACCTTGCCGCCTGAATCCTTAGCTGGGATTCCGGTAGATCGGGTGGCGAACACAGATGGGTTGAAGCTGTATCTGCACGGAGGGAATTGGTTATTGGTACGAACCTCAGGAACTGAGCCTGTCGTGCGACTGTACGCCGAAGCTGGAACAGAAGAGTTAACCAATACCCTTCTCGAAGAAGGTCAACGCGTGTTCTTGGAGTAGACGGCGAGAACGAGCCGCTGAGAAACATGGAGGCGCGTCGTGAGTAGACTACGTATTCTTGGCATGATCATGGCAGGAGGAAAAGGTGACCGGCTTTTCCCGCTGACCAAAGCCCGGAGCAAACCGGCAGTGCCTTTCGCCGGGAAGCACCGCATCATTGATTTTGTTCTGTCTAACTTTATTAATTCCGCCGTGTACGCCGTGTATCTATTGGTGCAGTACAAATCGCAGTCCCTGATTGAACATTCGCGCTCCACCTGGCGCTGGCGTATTGGTGGTGGCTTGAAAGACACCTTCATTACCGCGGTTCCACCGCAGATGCGCCAAGGAGAAAGTTGGTATCAAGGGACGGCGGATGCCGTGTACCAGAATATAAACATCATTCGCGACTTCCAGCCGGACCTGATCGCGGTCTTTGGCGCTGACCATATTTACCGCATGGACCTCGGTCAGTTGGTCAAGTTTCACATGGAGAATCGCGCTGACGTGACCATTGCGGCGTTGCCAGTGTCCTTAGCTGCGGCCGGCAATTTTGGCATCATCGAAGTCGATCGCGCGCAGCGCATCGTTGGGTTTGAAGAGAAACCAAGAAATCCCAAGCCGATGCCGGCCGATCCGAGCCGTGCCTATGCCTCGATGGGAAATTACCTCTTTGAGACCGAACTTTTAATTGAAGCCCTCCAAGAAGATGCTGCTCGCGCCACCGAGCACGACTTTGGCCGCACTATCATTCCTGAACTGTTTACCAAACGCAAAGTCTTTGCCTATGATTTCTTGACCAATGAAGTGCCTGGCGTGAAGCCGTACGAAGAGCGAGGGTACTGGCGCGACGTGGGGACTTTATCTGCTTATTGGCAAGCCCATCTCGACTTGCTCGGACCAACTCCGGCCTTCGACCTGCATAACATGCAATGGCCAGTTCTTGGCCGGGTCTATGATGGACCGCCCGTCCGCTTCATTGATGGTGAAGCGCGCGACAGTTTTCTTGGCGAAGGGTGCCGGATCGAAGGGGGATACATCACCCGTTCCGTGCTTGGCAACGGAGTTCGTGTCGGCCGAGGAGCGGAACTCGAAGAATGTGTCGTCATGGACTATGCTGAGATCGGTGTGGGAGCCAAATTGAAAGGCGTGATCGTCGATCGGTTCAACATCATTCCTGAGGGCCTCGAAATTGGCACCGGGTCGGGGAGTGGCGAGCAACGCTGCTTCCGTGACCCTTCCGGGTTGTTTGTGTTAGAACGAGGGGAAACCCGCGCCCTGACGTAAGAGTAACGAGTAATGAGTGGAGGGTAATGAGGAATGAGTGAAAGGAAAAAACGGTCTTCTCGCGCAGAGTAGAGCTTGACGATTAGGTTCTTATAACGCAGTCCTCGGCACTCATCACTCATCGCTCTGTACTATGCGTTACGTTTGCGTCCACGGCCACTTCTACCAACCGCCCCGCGAGAACCCTTGGCTTGATACCGTCGAGGTACAGGACTCAGCCGCGCCGTATCACGACTGGAACGCGCGTGTCACCGCCGAATGCTACTGGCCCAATGCTGCAGCACGCTTACTCGGACACAGCAACCGTATTACTGCGGTCACTAACAATTATGCGACGCTCAGTTTTAATTTCGGTCCGACACTGACAGCCTGGTTTGCCCGCCACGCAGCGGATTTACTCGCCCACATTATCGACGCCGATCGTGTGAGCCGGGAACAGCACGCTGGCCACGGCAATGGCATTGCCCAGGCCTACGGACACGCGATTTTGCCGCTGGCGAGCGCTCGCGATCAACAGACGCACGTTCATTGGGGCGTGCGTGAATTCGTCCACCGCTTCGGCAGGATGCCAGAGGGCATGTGGCTGCCCGAGACTGCGGTAAACACCGCGACTTTAGAGGCTCTGGCTACGCACGGGATTGTCTTCACCATTCTCGCTCCCCACCAGGCGAAACGGGTGCGTCAGATCGGGCAGAGTGCGTGGGAAGAGGTCAACGCGGAGAATCTTGATACGCGCCGACCTTATCTTTGCCGGTTGCCGAGTGGAAAACAGATTGTGCTGTTCTTCTATGATGCCCAACTTGCGCGAGGCGTGGCGTTCGAACGGTTGCTCGACAGTGGCGACCACTTTACCGAACGTATACTGGCGGCGTTTTCGTCCGACAGCGAGGAGCCCCAGTTGGTCCATCTCGCCACCGACGGGGAGAGCTACGGACACCATCATCGCTTTGGTGAAATGGCACTTGCCTTTGCGCTACATGAGATCGAACGGCGCGGTCTTGCACAACTGACCAACTACGGTGAGTATCTCTCCCTTCACCCGCCGCGCTGGGAGGTCGAGATCGAAGAAAATACCTCTTGGAGCTGTGCTCACGGAGTGGAACGCTGGCGCACAGATTGCGGCTGCCGTACTGGTGGCCAGTCCAACTGGACCCAGCAGTGGCGAGCCCCATTACGGGCGGCCCTTGATTGGCTCAGTGATGAGGTTGATCGGGTATTTATTCAGCGGGCCCGCGGCTTATTGATAGATCCCTGGGCCGCGCGGGATGCTTACCTTGAAGTCTTGCTGCACCATACTCCCGAGCAGCTGGACGAATTTTGCACGCGCCAAGCTGGGCGGACTCTTTCGCTGAGCGAGAAAATCACCGTTCTCAAACTCCTGGAATTGCAACGGCATCGTTTGTTGATGTTCACCAGTTGCGGCTGGTTCTTCGATGAAATCTCCGGCCTAGAGGGCACGCAAATTCTTCGCTATGCCGCGCGTGCGGTAGAACTGGCTAAGGAATTCGGCTCTGCGCTCGAAGCAGAATTGGTCGAGCGTTTACGTCGTGCTCCTAGCAATTTCCCTGAGATCGGTGATGGCGGGCAGGTTTATCTCAATAAGGTGAGACCCTCACGCGTCGATTTCCCCCGTATCGTCGCCAACCAGGTGATCTGCGGCATTCTGGAACCGGGGCAATACCATCCTGCGCCTCCCGCCTTTTTGTTGAATCGTACCGAGCATGACGGGGAGGTGTATCGGACTACTGCCCTTGACGTCGGGCGGATGAATGTCACCTCATGTTTCACGCGTGAGGCACGGGAATTCGCTTTTGCCGTGCTGAAATTGAGCGAGCATGATGTTCACTGTGTCGTCAGCGAGACCATCACTGGAACTGCGTATGAGCGAGTAAGAGAAGATCTCCTCCAGACCTTTGCCCATCATTCACTTTCGGATGTCGTGCGGGCGTTGGATAAGGCATTTGGGGAGACGTATTACACGGCAAAAGACTTATTTCTCGATGATCGAAGGCGGGTACTCGCCCAGGTGAGTGAGGGAGTACTTGAACGTCTCGAACAGACGTACCGGCAACTGTACCGCGAAAATCGGCGGTTGATGGAATACCTGCGCGAACTCGACGTCCCTCTCCCACGAGGTTTCGCGCTGGCAGCAGAGTTTTTAGTCAATCGTGCGTTTGCCCGAGCCGCCACGAACTTGGTCGAACAGGGAAAGGACGGAGTCGAAATCGACGAGATTCTGACCGAGGCGCGCAAGTGGCAGGTCTCGCTGCAAACCGCTGGAGTAGAGAAAATGGTGCGTCTCGCTATTGAAGAGCATCTCGTTTCTCTCCTCGGGAATCCACTCGGTGAAGATGGGCTCGTCGCTCTCCATTTGTTGGACTTGGCTGAGCGCCTCAGCCTGACGCTCGACTTGTGGCGATCGCAAACACTCTTCGCTCATGTGTGCCGCCGCCATCTACGTCCTCTGTTGGCTCGCCGCACCCACGAAGAGGCGGTTGCCCGGCAACTGGTGGTGCTCCGCCGTCTCGGCGAGCGGTTAGGATTTTACGCGGTAGAAGGTCTTCCGCTTGACCAATGGGATTCGGTGTAAAAGTAGGAGCGACCCAGCGGGTCGCCCTCAGAGGGCGCGGCATCGCCCCGCCCCTACACAGGCAAAGATCAAACCGGTCTTTACGACTAACGACAACAAAATGATATAAGACTGTGCTAGGTACATAGAAGGAGGGGAGGTTATGACCTGGATTAAGACTGCTCCGCCAACGGAACACGCTGCCGTCCGAGAAGCGCTCCAGAAGCTGGCTGCGTTGTATCCAAAGGAGTACGATCCCGCGCATCGTCACGAGCGAATCCTGCCTGAGAGTGTCAAGAACGATAGCATTATGCTGTCGCATTCTTTGATTCCGCAGGCGATGTATCATGCCTTTGCGGCCTTTGGGTCGGCAATGGACCCCAGCTTGCCGCTCTCGCGCCGTCAGCATGAGATGATTGCGACAGTGGTTTCTACCCTGAATCGTTGCTTCTATTGAATCGAATCACACGCAGAGTTTCTGCGTACCGTAAGTTTGGACCAAGAACTGGTGGACGCTCTGAAACGTGACTGGCACACCGCCAGGCTCGATAACCGTGATCACGCCATGTTGAGTTACGTCGAAAAGATCACCAAGAACCCCGTGTCGATCTGGCGCGATGATATGGACGCGTTGCGCAAGGTTGGCTTCGACGACACGGCAATTTTACAGATCACGCTGATCGCGTCTTTTTTTAATTACATTAACCGTATTGCCGACGCGCTTGGGGTAGGGCGGGAGTAAGAGAAATGGATGGGGAGTGAGACATCATTGGATTCATTCGAGATACCGAGTTCAGTATAAGCGATGTAGGGGCGCGGCACGCCGCGCCCTCAGGGGGCAATCCACCGGGGCACCCTACTACTGCCCGAGCTTGTACACCCGGGCGACATTCTCCCACAAAACTTGCCGCCGGCCCGTCTCTGGCAATGGCGCGACCATCTCTCCCAGCGCCTCCATGTAATGCCCAATATGATCCGGATGAGGGAAATCCGACGCCCAGAAAAAGCGATCGCTCCCCACCGCTTTGATGACTGATGTTACGGTCTTCTCATCGGGATCAGCCGAAATCCAACACTGCCGCCGAAAATACGTGCTGGGGGATTCTTTCATGCCGGTTGCCTTGCCCAGCGGCACTTTGTATACGGCATCCATGCGGTCGAGCAGATAGCCGATCCATCCAGCTTGTGATTCCAGTACCACCATCTTCACCGTGGGGAAGCGGTCAAAGAGGCCATAGTGGAAGAGAGAGACGAAGGATTGCATCATGCCTTGCGCCACCAGGACATCCATATACCAGGTGAAGTTGAACGCCTCTTGGTTCTGGGCGAGTTCGGTAAAGCGCTTGTGGACATCCACCTCCGGCGGGTCTGCCGTGGGATGGATGGCAAGCGGGACGTCCAATTCTTGTGCCTTGGCCCATAAGGGATCAAAGTCCGGATGGCCGGGTGATTTATGCTTCCAATTGAAGGGAAGAAAGAATCCGCCTTTCGCGCCGGCTTTGACCGCCCGCTCTAATTCGCGCGCCGCCTCTTTCGGGTCGTCGTCCAGCGATACTTGGGCGATCGGCACCAACCGTCCACCCGAGTCCGAACAGAAATCGACAATCCAGCGATTGTAGGCCCGACAGTGTGCGGCATACAAGTCTGGGTCTTTGAGCTCCCCGAGGAAAAGCCCTAGAGTGGGATAGAGCACCGACCTGACCAGTCCTTCCTTGTCCATACGAGCGATCCGTTCTTTGGCGTTCATTGAGCCGAACGGAGCGCCTCCCACGTAAGTGACCTCACGACTGGGAGTGATATCTTCCTTGCCCATGCCGCCAAGCTGCCCGGGAAACCCAGGATAGCCAGTCCACATCGGCTTGCCATCGGCCTCCATGTATTCGAAGCCTTCACTATTAGTGCGAATCCGCATCGCCCGGTCACGATACTTCGGTTCGATATACTTCTCCCACAGATCGGGCGGTTCCAAGACATGCCCGTCGGCATCGATGGCGCCTTTCAGCGATACGCCATTATGTGTTTCTGTCATATAGGTCTCCTTTCAACTTCTTTTGACGAGATCTCAGTTTTCAGCGAGACAGCTCCTCATTAGACGGCGACGGCCTGCCCGTGGCGCAGCAGCTTGCCTGGTGTCGCGCCCGTGCACTTGCCGTCTTCAAAGGTGACCTGCCCGTTCACCATGATCCAGCGATACCCCTCGGCTTTTTGGATGCGTCGCCATTCGCCCGCTGGCAGGTCGTAGGCAATTTCCTGCGGCAGTGCCTTGAGATTCTCGAAGTCGTAGACCACGATGTCCGCCGCCATCCCTTCCCGTAGCGTGCCTCTATCCTTGAACAATGCCGCCCAGGCCGGCAGCGCGCTCAGGCGGAAATGCGCTTCTTCGAGTGACATGATACCTGCCTCCCGCACCTGCCAGGTCAGTAGGTCCGTGGGATACATTCCCAGCGAGAGAAACTTGATATGCGCACCACCGTCGGAGATCCCCGGAATGGCGGCCGGAGAATTGAGGATTTCCTTATAGTATTGGGGGTCGCTATTGATCACGGGTCCCAGCCATTCGGTCTGCAGGTTGTCCGCCAGGGTGAGATCCAACATCGCATCAATCACATGCTTGCGCTCTCGCTTGGCGATCTCTGCCAGCGAGAGCCCTAAGTATTTCTCTCGCAGGTCCGGGCGCACGATCGTCCGAGCCACATACTTGTGCAGTTCCCCAAAGATGAAATCGCGCGTGGCCGTGCCGGCGTCATACTCAGCCCGCAGCACCTTACGGACCTCGGGGTTGGCGAGCTTGGCCTTCTTCTCTTCTACCGTGCCGAGGGTCGCCTCGCGCCAGGTGGCGCTATCGTCAAACAGGTTCCAGTCCTGGAAGTTAATGGTGAACGGCGCCCGGACAGTGGCGGTTTGCCCGAAGACCGGGATCCCTTTGGCGTTGAACTCGGTCAACAGTTTGAGCTGCGCCCGGAAGGACTCCGGCGCCTTGTCATTGACGACTAAGGCATTGTAAATCACCGCATGACTGCTCCGCTCAGCCAACTGCGCGCTGAAGCTGATGTCGCGAATCATGCCCAGACCCCCATCGTTGGTCGTCGCACTCGACTGCGTAATCTGGATGAAGCCCTGATCGTAGTCGCTCAATGCCTGCGCCCACGCCAGATAGAATTCATCCGACAGCACATCCGAGATCATCGGCGTGCCATCGTAGTCGCGCTGCACCGAGGCCGCGCCTTCAGGAAACAGCCGCTGTGCCCCCCAACCCACGGCCCCAGCTTGCATGGCTTCGTGAAACAGCCGGATACTCGTTTGCACCTCTTTCTCATTGGGCAGCCGTTTTTTGGCTTCGGCAAAGCCACCCATGGCATAGGCCACGACTGGCGTGACCGGCACCAATTGCGAGAGGTTGATTCCTAAGGGCAGACGGTCCAGATGGTCCATCCACTGGGCGAAGGTCTCCCACTCCGGGGCCATCGAGACTTTCATACATTCCAAGGGAATCGCCTCATTCCGCGCTAGCGAGAGCAGGGCACGGTCGAAGTCTTTCGGATACACTGGTGCAAACCCAAAGCCACAGTTGCCAATCGTCACTGACGTGACGCCATGCCACCCAGCGAGGGTACAGTAGGGATCCCAGTGTACCTGCGCATCAAAATGGGTATGCAGGTCAATGAAGCCGGGGGCCACGATGAGGCCGGTGGCGTCCAGTACCTTCGCCCCATCGCTACTGTTAAGCCGGCCGATCTTAGCGATCTTGCCGTTCTTGATGCCGAGGTCAGCCCGGTAGCGTGGAACCCTCGTTCCGTCTATGACCGTACCGCCTTTAATAATGGTATCGAACGTTGCCATATTCCCTCCTTATATAGTGTGAAGTCGGTTAGTACCTCAGCAGAAACCTTAGATATCCTTGTTACAAGGAGATTTTACTCCGTAGGCAATCACAAGGTATCATCCCCGGGAACGCGGGTTCTTCCTGAAACTGGAAGCATTAACGCAGTTTGCTGGCTGAGTCAAACGTTTGTTCCAGAAAGAAGGAAAAAATTATGCCCCTTTGAGCAGCCGTAAGAACGTGTCGCGAAAATGATTGCGCAGCCGGGCCTTCAGAACCGTCTGCTCTAACCCCACGGCGCGTTCTACATGCGCCGGGCTGGCAAAGTAACGGTCCAATAAGCTCTCTAACGAGAAAGGTAAAAGCTCGGGGTCTGTTACTTTGATGAGCCCTTCTTCCATCAGTCGTTGATAGAAACGTACAGCGGTGTGGTAGAAAGGGCTTTCCAATTCCTCCTCAATCTGTACGGATAACGCGCCATCCTCAAGAATCCGGTGGAGGTTCAACCGGGCGAGCTCCCGGTTGGCATCGAAGAATGCGAAGACCCGATCCGTGACCGGTTCGATCACCTCTTCGAGTGGCTTATGAGAGCGCAAGCCGTCCTCCAGCATGTGAACAACCTCTTGGGCTAGTACCGTCAGCTCCTGAAAGAGCTGACGGTACACGGCTAAATAGAGATTTTCTTTTGATTGCCAATGAAAGTAGAGGCTAGACAGGTTGGTGTCAGCTCGTCGGGTGAGCTCACGCGTCGAAGTCCCATGAAACCCTTTTTGCGCAAACAGTTCCTTGGCTGCTTGCAGAAGACGTTCCTTTGTCGAACTGCTTTCAGGTTCCGTGACCGGTTCTGTCCGTTTGAGAGAGACTATTTTCGCCATAGCGTAGCAAGTTTCAGAGTGAGCGCTGACGAAGTGCTAAGATGACCGCCACTTCCTCTTCTTGTCAAGTCCTAAGAGGCAGGTCCTTGCGGTCCTGCTCTTGTGTCGACTTGCGCCTTCGCGGGTTCGACTGTATCCGCTTTCACTCGCTGTGAAAGATATTCTCGCCCGCAGCGTCACGTTCGCTCCGCTTGGAGCATAGGCGACGCCTGGTAGGGGAGGCAGGATATTGGCCTTTTCTCGTTTTTGGTCTTTTCCTCGCCTCTGCATGAATTGCTCGTTTCAGTTTCTGCATGTATTACTATTAGGCAGATCAGAGTGGTGGAGGGGTGGCATCCTCCGGGGGTAGCGATAGCATAGGGAATGTTGGTATCGATTCTATGGGTGGCTTTTTCTGGCAGCTTGCCGTCCGGCTGGAGGCATCGCCCCAACATGCAGACAGCATTGTGGATATGGTCACGCACTCCGGCCTGGTGGTCCAAGGAGTGCTCTATCTTCTGCTCGCCTTCTCCATAATTAGTTGGGGGATTATTTTCTATAAGTTTCTCCATCTTTATAAAGCTCGTCACGAGTCTGAACGCTTCACCTCCATCTTTTGGGAAACCAAAAACTTTTCTTCGATTCATACCGCGGCTTTAGAAATGAAAGAAAGCCCGATCGCGCAGGTTTTTCGCGCCGGGTATCAAGAACTCATGCGTATTACCCGGGCGCGAAAACAGACCTCCGCAGGCGAGGATGAGTCTGCGGCCAATGACGAGGGGGGAATAGAAAATATCGAACGCGCCATGCGCCGCGCGATACGATTGCAGGTCACCCGCTTGGAGCGAGGCTCGACCTTTCTGGCCACCACGGCCAGCACTGCACCGTTTGTTGGCCTGTTCGGGACGGTATGGGGCATCATGGACGCCTTCCGGGGGCTAGGAGTCACAAAAACGTCGAGTATCCAGGCCGTTGCGCCTGGCATTGCTGAGGCGCTGATCGCGACTGCGGTTGGCCTGTCTGCCGCGATTCCTGCGGTAATGGCGTATAACTATTTCGGTCGGCAAGTCCGGGTGCTGGTGTCAGATATGGAGAACTTTGTGGCGGAATTTCTCAATATTGCCGAGCGCCACTTTCTGTAGGGTTGCGGGTTTGTCAAGGTGAGGTTGCCTGTGGCTTTCGATCAACATCAAGAAGATAATATTTCTCAGATTAACATCACCCCCCTGGTCGATGTGATGTTAGTGCTCTTAGTCATTTTCATGGTCACCGCCCCGATCTTGCAACAGGGCGTAGCCGTTGACCTTCCCCAGGCTGCTTCTGGCCCATTAGAGGAGAAGGACGAAAGTTTGTTGGTGAGTGTGACAAAAGAAGGGAACGTGCATCTTAATGAAAACTCGCTCAAACTCGATGAGCTACGTCAAACATTAGCCAACATCGTCCAGAAACAACCTCACCGCTCGGTATACCTCCGTGCCGACAAAGGCGTTCCGTACGGCAAGGTGGTCGAAGTCATGGCCGCGATACGCAATGCCGGAGTGAAAAAGCTCGGTATGGTGACTGAGCCGCTGCAAGGCGAGTCATGAAACTGACTACAGGCCAGTATACCGAGCCGCAAAAGGACCGCGGCATCAGTCGTATGGTGACAGTGTCGGCTGTGTTGCACGTAGTCGCTATTATACTGATCATTATTTCGACCAAATCCTATCGCGAAGAATCCCCTCCGCCCCGCCTCGCCTCGCACTCGGTTGAACTAGTCGGGCCAGCGGCGCTCGCCAAGCGAGGACCCAACGGAAGAAGCGAGAAGACCAGTCTGGCCTCTTCATCGCCTGTAGAAAAGGACAAACGTGACCTTCCGCAAACACAGGTACCGCCAAAACCAGCGCCAGCCGTGCAACAGCCAGAGGAGCCAAAACGAGAAGAACAGTTACAGCCAAGAACCATAGAACCTGCGAGTGTAAAGCCGCAAGAAGTCGTGAAAGCACCCGAGACCCCAAAAGCTAAAGAGCCGCCAGTTGCGAAAGCAAAAGAGCCTGCCAAAGTCGTCCCCACCGCGAAGGTCGTGCCAAAAGAACCCCCGATTGAAAAGCGCAAAGAAGAAGTAAAACCCAAAGAGATAGTCTCACTACCAGAGAAGAAAGAAAAACCGAAAGCACCTCTTCAGACGAAGCCCGAGCCCGCTAGACCGACAGAGAAGAAACCGGAAGTCAAAAAAACTGAGACAAAGCCAGAACTCGCGAAAACAACGGAAAAAGAACCCGACAGAGAAACGGCAAAATCGGCAAAGCGCCACACGGAGGCGTCAACGCTGCCTGTGAAAGTCCCGCCTGCTGGCGTCATGCCAAGCAAAGCAGCACGGGATACCGATGTGCGGGAGCGCGAGCAAAAAATCATGGCCGCAGTAGAGAGCGTCCGTGCCCGTGAAGAGGCCGCTTCGCGGGATAAAGAGATTACTTCTGCTATCGAGCGCATTCGACAGAATGCTAAGGGAACGGGAGATGATGCAGCGGGGGAAAAGATGGACCAACGTCGCTCCGCTCACGAGGGGGAAGGAGCAAAAGAAAGCGAAAGGGGGAACGCACATGGACTTGAATTCCTCACCTATACGGAAAATATTAAACAACGAGTGAAAGACGGCTGGATACTTCCGGAACGACGGCCAGGATTGACTACTATTATCCGTTTTGCCGTAGAGGCAGACGGACAAGTGGTTGACGTTGAGCTTATAGAGCCATCAGGCGATCGCGCGTTCGATCAGTCGGCTTTACGAGCTGTGAAAAAAGCCAATCCTCTCCCTCCACCACCATCAGCGTATCGAGAGGAATTCGTCACACAAAAAGTGGAAATCACTTTCAGCGGTGAAGAGCGAGTCAACTAGGATCATGAGTAGGATGCGTACCATCGAGCGGGCGAGAAGAGGGGGAGAGCGACTGGGGTTCAAGCGCGTGATCGGCCTGATCAGCGTGGTCGTCACGATCGGCCTAGCAGCGCCAGCACACGCGCAGATCAAGCTGCAAATAACCGAGGAAGGCGGGAGTAGTCTGCCGATTGCCGTTGCCCCTTTGCAGAACAGTGGAGGAGAGGGAGAGCAGCGCTTAGGAGAGGAATTTTCTACTACTATTGCTCGTGACCTTAATCTCTCTGGATATTTCCGAGTTATTGATCAGACACCGGGAGGTGAAGAGCGAGAAGGAGTATCACAGGAGGCCGTAGACTTTCAGCGTTGGGCTGATCTTGGAGCGCTGGCGTTAGTCAAAGGGAGTTTCTCATTCGATGGGGATGCGTTGACGGTCGAGGTCCGCCTTTTTGATGTCGCGCAACGGAAACAACTTGGGGGGAAGCGTTACCGGGGAGACCGTCGGGATCTGCGTCGTATGGCGCATCGCTTTGCCGATCAGATTATGTTTTTTCTCACCGGCGAACTTGGACCATTTGATTCTCGCATTGCTTTTGTCTCGACCCGTGGTGGTGGACGGGCCAAAGAAATCTATTTTACTGACCTCACCGGCACTCAGGTAACAGCAGTGACGAAGGATAGAACCTTGAGCCTCGGGCCGAATTGGAACCCCACCGCCGATATGATCACTTATTGTTCCTATAAACGAGGTGGGCCTTATCCGTATATTATCGATCTTCGTACCGGCGAACAGAGGAGGTTGTCTTTCGTTGTTGCCTATAGTGGGGGGCGGTGGTCTCCGGATGGATCACTGATAGCCATAAGCCTCGAGCAGGATGGCAACTCCGATTTATTTTTGCTCTCGCCCGATGGGCGCGTAATTCGCCGTCTGACCGAGCATGTAGGCATTGATGTGTCGCCGACGTGGTCTCCGGATGGACGACAAATTGCTTTCTGTTCGAGCCGGAGCGGAGGGCCGCAAATTTATCTCATGAACGTGAATAGTGGCACCGTTCGTCGCCTGACCTTTCGCGGAGATTATAATACGTCTCCGGCCTGGTCCCCCAAAGGAGATCTCATTGCCTACACCAGCCGGGCTGGTGGATTTCGCATTATGACGATTCCAGCGAATGGCGGCGATCCACAGGAAATTACTTCCGGAGAAGATCCGACGTGGTCTCCGGATGGACGGTATGTGGTTTTTACTTATCGTGGTCGCTTGCGAATTGCCCGCAAGGATGGCCGTAGCGTTAAACAATTGACTGCTGGGGGGGGAGATGATACTAGTCCCGCGTGGTCAGCGCGCCTGGAATAGCCAGGCGTCCAAGAAGAAAAGGCGAGAAACGATGCGGAGTGCAAGAGCGTGGTGTTGGTGGGTCGCTGGTGTATTCTTGATCGCCCTTACTGTGAGTGGTTGCCCCAAAAAGGCTCCCCCACCGCCGCCACCAGAAAACGAGCTTGGCGGACCGGGGAGTAGTGGTGGTCTTGGCCCTGGCGGGTTGGGGGATCGGGATCTTGCGCCTTCTGACCCAGGCAGACGCACCCAGAGCCGGGTAGAAAACCCCCAGTCCGATGTCAGTAGTGGTCCGCTTCGGGATATCCAATTTGATTACGACTCGTTCGATTTGTCGGCTGAGGCGCGAGATATTCTGCAAACCAACGCCGATTGGCTGAAGAGCAACCCTGAAGCCAAAGTTGAAATCGAAGGGCACTGTGATGAACGTGGAACGGTTGAGTATAACCTCGCGCTTGGTGCGAAACGCGCCAAAGCCGCACGGGATTATTTGGTGACTCTCGGTGTCCCAGCCAATCAAATCTCGACGATCAGCTATGGAGAAGAACTCCCTGTCTGTAAAGAGTCGAATGAAAGTTGCTGGCAACAAAACCGCCGCGATCACTTTCAGTTAGTTGGTCGCTAGCTCCAATTTCTACAACCACGCTCAGCTGTGAAAACCTACCCTTTTACTGCTTTCTTAGCTGTATTCGCCCTCACTTGGATGAGCGGCTGTGCGACCCAGGCAGATCTTCAAGCAGGACAAAGAGAACAAGACGCCCTGCGTGCGCAGCTCGCCGACAGTAAGGCTTCGACAGAGGCAGTGCGACGTGAACTGGAAAAGGTACGGGGTGATATTGAGGAAATGCGCTACCGCCTCGACCGCCTCGTTAAAGCTCGCACAACACCGTCCCCACAAGTGCAGACGCTTGAAGATCGAATTGCCGCACTAGAACGACAATCAGCAACGAGGCGCGAAGAACTTCGTCCCCCGACAATTGCTCCTTCACTCCCAACCTCGCCATCTCCGCTGGTAACGCCGCCCATTCCAGAAACTCCACAAACCGCCGCACTTCCCCCCTCTCCTGTTCCCCTCCCCCCGGCCCTCTCTCTTCCGACAGATGAGGAAATTGCCTTAGCGAAAGAGCCGCCGGAATTACAAGAAGAATATCGGACTGCGTGGCAAGCGCTCAATGCTCAGCAATATGATAAGGCAGTTCAACTATTTCGCGCTTTTCAACGGAAGAATCCAGGATCGGAAATGTCAGACGACGCGCAGTATTGGATCGGAGAAAGCTACTTCACGCGCAAAGACTATAATCGAGCTATTCTTGAGTTTAACGATGTGCTGAAATACCGCAAAGGCGATAAGGTTCCGGCTGCCCTGCTACGGCAGGCGCAGGCTTTTGTTGAGATCGGCGACAAAACTGATGCTCGCCTGATCCTGCAAAAACTGGTCAACGATTACCCCAACTCTCGACAAGCGAAGGACGCCCGGGAAAGACTTCAGAATTTAGGCCGTTAGCCCTTCTTTTCTCCGTATCCAGCACGCTATGATTGAGGACTATGGAGATTATCCGCCATATCCTTCCTCATCCTCGATTTTCTCATCCCATCGTCAGTCTGGGGAATTTTGATGGGGTTCATCTCGGACATCAAGTTATTCTTAATGAGGTTGTCCGCGAAGCCCGAGTGCGCCAGGGGACGGCGCTGGTCTTAACTTTTCATCCTCACCCCCTGACCGTGCTGCGCCCGGACCGTCCACTCCCTCTCATTTTAAGCTTGCGAGAAAAACTGCTGTCATTCCTGTCGTTGGGCATCCAAGGCGTCTTTCTCCAGCGCTTTACCCTCGCTTTTTCTCGGTTCACCGCCGAGGAATTCGTCCGACGCTATTTGGTGGAGGCGATTGGAGTAGAAAAAGTCATCATCGGTCACAATGTCAGTTTTGGTTATAATCGCACCGGCGGAGCTGAGACCCTCAAGCGTTTTGGCCAGGAGTACGGATTCACGGTAGAGGTCGTCGGCCCGGTAATGACGGCCGGGCGAGAGGTCAGTAGTACCGCCGTCCGTGCCGTGCTCAGCGCCGGCGATATGCATGAAGTGACGCGCCTCTTGGGACGTCACTATGCCGTGAGCGGGCGAGTCGAGAAGGGATTTCAACGTGGGAGAGGCATCGGCTTTCCCACTGCCAATCTCCGTCCACGGGCGGATCTGTTATTGCCAAATGGTGTCTATGCCGTTACCGTTAACGTGGGAGAGGAGAACATTCCTGGGGTTGCAAATGTCGGGGTGAACCCGACTTTTGGCGGGAATGGAAGAACGATTGAGGCTCACCTCTTTGATTTTTCTGCTGACCTCTACGGTCAACGCCTACGAGTGAGTTTTATCGAACGGTTGCGGGGGGAACAAAAGTTTCCTTCCATCCAAGAATTGATTCATCAGATCCAGGAAGATGCGAATCGCGCCCGGGTTATCCTCTCGCAATCGGCGAGAGCCTGAGATATATCAGTGTTTCTCCCCGGCTTGGTGTTGTTAGCCGAATCGTTGCTTGACCGTGGTGTAGCGTAGCAAGTGACCGCCAGACTCCGCCGTTTCGATGTCTCAGTTTATTGTTTCCCCAGGTCTCGTTGGTCAACGGCTCGATCGCGCACTCGCGAAGCTGACTGCAGCGACCCGTTCACATATTAAGATGTTGATTGAACACGAGTGTGTGCATGTTGCCGGAGTGGTGCAAAAAGCCGGATATGCGCTTCGGCTTGGAGATGTTATTGAGATTGCCCCATTGGTCGAACCCCTGGCCGCGGCAGTCCCACAAAAGATTGCCCTTGAGATTCTTTACGAGGATGATTTTTTGGCGGCGATTAATAAACCCGCTGGTATGGTCGTGCATCCTGCTCCAGGGCAATGGCAGGGAACGGTGGTGAATGCGCTACTCGCGTATTGGGGATGGCAGGAGTCGCCAGCTTCGCTCCGTCCTGGCATCGTACACCGATTAGACAAAGATACTTCAGGAGTACTATTGGTCGCGAAAGACCACCAAACCCAAGAGCGGCTCGCGGCTCAGTTTAAAGAACGCCGCATCCATAAAGAGTACGTAGCCGTTGTGGTTGGGCGATTCTCCGCATTACAAGGAGAAATCGCTTTGCCCATCGGGCGTCACCCTAGCGATCGTAAGAAAATGTCGGTGCATGCGCGTCACAGTCGCGCAGCCGTCAGCCGTTACCAGGTTATAAGTCAAGCTCAGGCCATGTCTCTCCTTCGCTTGTTCCCCGAGACCGGCCGAACCCACCAACTGCGCGTGCACCTTGCTGCGATCGGACACCCGATTGTCGGTGACGCAGTATATGGGACACGAGCAATGCTACGTGATCTTCCCCCGGAAGGGCGAGAATTTCCTCGCCAGGCCTTACATGCTGCGGCGATTGAGTTTTGCCACCCAGCGACGCAGCATCCGCTTGCTATCGTTGCTCCTTATCCTGCGGATCTTGCACGGCTCATTGAGACATTACAATTTGACAAAGAGGAGAGAAAAGAGAAAGGAGAACTCCCCTCTTTTGTCATTGACAGAAAAAAAAAGATTCAGTATAGTAAAACGAAATCTCAAATTACTTGAATAAAATTTCTCACCGATTGTTTCCTTCCTCAGTATTCCATCGAGCGCGTCTCGTTTGCTCTTGATTTCGGGCTGCTGTCGCCCACTTCAATCAGTCTAACGGCAAGGTCTCTCGTGGTGGAGGATGGGGCTCCAGATTCGTGTCTAAGCATATAGAAATAAGGGAGGAGAATTGTCATGGGCCGGACGTCCGCAAAGAATGATGTCGTAGAACCTCGTGAAGTCCGAGTCGACGTGGCGGAAGAGGAAGACGGGCTCAATCTGAAAGCCCTGAAAGAAAAGAAGATTAGCGAGCTTGCCCAGATTGCTCGGGACTTTAACGTGGATGGTGCTTCAAGTCTGCGAAAGCAGGACTTGATCTTCGCCATTCTCCAAGCGCAAGCGGAGCGGAGCGGATTTATTTACGGGGAGGGAGTACTAGAGATTCTCTCGGATGGGTTCGGTTTCTTACGTTCACCGGATTACAACTATCTGCCTGGCCCTGACGATATCTATGTGTCGCCCAGCCAGATCCGGCGTTTTAGTCTGCGTACTGGAGATGTCGTCGCCGGCCAGATTCGTCCGCCCAAAGAAGGCGAGCGTTATTTTGCTCTGCTGAAAGTTGAGGCAATTAACTACGAAGAGCCGGAGCGGGCGCGAGAGAAAATCCTTTTTGACAACCTGACGCCGCTGTATCCGCAAGAGCAGCTCAAACTTGAGCATACCCCGGAAGAGTACACTACTCGCATCCTTGACCTTCTTACTCCGATTGGTAAAGGACAGCGTGGTTTGGTTGTCGCCGCGCCGCGCACCGGGAAAACGATGATGCTGCAGAGCATTGCTCACGGCATTGCGCAAAACCATAAGGAAGTCATCCTGATTGTTCTGCTGATTGATGAGCGGCCGGAAGAGGTCACAGATATGCAGCGTTCCGTACGAGCAGAGGTCGTCAGCTCGACGTTTGATGAGCCAGCGACTCGCCACGTACAAGTAGCAGAGATGGTCATTGAGAAGGCGAAACGCCTGGTAGAACACGGTCGGGACGTTGTCATTCTGCTTGATAGCATCACGCGGTTGGCGCGGGCCTATAATGCCGTCGTTCCGCCGAGTGGCAAGTTGCTCTCTGGTGGTGTCGATGCCAACGCCCTACGCGGGCCGAAGAAGTTCTTCGGTGCTGCTCGTAATATTGAAGATGGAGGAAGTCTAACGATTATTGGCACGGCTTTGATTGATACTGGCAGCCGTATGGACGAGGTCATCTTCGAAGAGTTTAAGGGAACCGGAAACATGGAAATCCATCTCGACCGTCGCCTCATGGATAAGCGGATTTTCCCGGCCCTCGATATTAACCGCTCTGGAACGCGCAAAGAGGAATTGCTGCTCCCCCGCGAGGTGATCAATCGCGTGTGGATCTTGCGCAAGCTGCTCTCTCAGCTGAATAGCGTCGAGGCGATGGAATTCCTCATGGACAAGATGCAAGGAACAAAAAATAATCAAGAGTTTCTTGAGTCAATGAACCAATAAGTGCTTTGCGAGCGTTGCAAAGCCACCCCCCTTTTGCTACAAAAATCGCTATTACTTCACGTTGTTACACCGCAGTAAATCAAGAGAAAGGTAGGATGCATGGCCGAAGTTACGATCAAGCAGCTCCTTGAGGCTGGAGTCCATTTCGGACATCAGACCAGCCGTTGGGACCCAAAGATGAAACCGTACATCTTTGGTGCTCGCAACGGTATCCACATTATCGATTTACAACAGACCGTGGGCATGTTGCGCGAGGTGTGTGCCTTCGCGCGAGACCTCGCTGCGCAAGGCGGGCAGTTCCTTTTTGTCGGCACCAAAAAGCAAGCGCAGGAAGTCGTGCGCGAAGAGGCTGAGCGCTGTGGGATGTTCCATGTGAATAACCGCTGGCCGGGTGGGATGTTGACCAACTTCCAGACCATTCGCAAATCGATTGAACGGCTGAAGAAATTGGAAGAAATGCTAGAGACTCCAGCAGTCGCTACCGCGTTAACCAAGCGAGAACTGCTTGGCCTCAGTCGTGAACGGGATAAACTCGTTGCTTCCTTTGGGGGGATCAAGAATATGCGTAAACTGCCGGACGCGTTGTTCGTGATCGACACCAAGAAAGAAGAGATCGCGGTCAAGGAAGCGAATAAACTGGGGATCGCCGTCGTTGCCCCAGTAGACACCAATTGTGACCCCGATGTCGTTTCTCATAAGGTGCCGGGCAATGATGATGCGATTCGCGCTATCCGGCTCTTCACCAACGTTATTGCCGAAGCCATCCTTGAAGGGAAAGCGACCTATGAGGAACGGCAACAAGGCGATGTCAAAGAAGAGCGAGCTGAAGTGACGTCGACGGAGGAGCCCGTGGTCGCAGAAGGAGGTGCGGCATGAGCGAGAAAGGGGCCTCGCTTGCCCACGTCAAGGAATTGCGAGAGCGCACCGGCGCTGGCATCGTCGATTGTCAGAAAGCGTTGACGGAGAGTAGTGGCGATGTCGAAAAAGCGATCACTTTTCTACGTGAGAAAGGTCTTGCCGCAGCTGCTAAGAGAGCCGGACGTGCCGCCGCTCAGGGAGTGGTTGGGTCCTATATTCATGGTGGTGGCAAGATTGGCGTGCTCGTCGAGGTGAACTGCGAGACCGACTTTGTGGCACGCACGGAAGAATTTCAGCGCTTAGTCAAAGATGTGGCCATGCAAGTGGCGGCGGCGAATCCTCGCTACGTGCGGCGCGAAGAAGTTGCCGAAACCGAGAAGGAACGAGAACGAGAAATCTACCACGTGCAGACTGCCCAGTCTGGGAAACCCGCGGCCGTGATTGAACGGATCGTAGAGGGTAAGATGGAGAAATTCTATAGCGAAGCCTGTTTACTTGAACAACCATTTATCCGGGAACCGGCAAAAACGGTCGAGCAACTCATTAAGGAAGTGGTCGCTCGCACGGGGGAGAACATCGTTGTTCGTCGCTTCGCTCGTTTCCAAATTGGCGAAGGAGATGGCGGAGAGACGGCTTGAGGGCAATCGATATGACCTCGATAACACCTTGTTACCGGCGCATTCTCTTAAAAATCGGCGGTGAGGCCCTGGCCGGTGACTTTGGCTATGGCATCGAGGAGGAGATGCTCTCCCGGGTTGCTGCCGAAATCAAGGAGATTCACGACCTCGGATGTGAAGTTGCCGTCGTTGTTGGTGGGGGGAATATCTTTCGTGGCGTGGCAGCTAGTGCCCGAGGTATGGAACGGGCGACCGCCGATTATATGGGGATGCTGGCAACGGTGATTAACGGCCTCGCTATGCAAGAGGCGCTGGAAAAAATTGGTATCCAAACCCGCGTGCTGTCAGCGCTGACGATTACCCAGGTGGCTGAGCCATATATCAGACGCCGCGCCACCCGCCACCTGGAGAAACGCCGTGTGGTTATTTTCGCGGCTGGCACCGGGAATCCCTATTTCACTACTGACACCGCCGCCAGTTTGCGCGCTATGGAAATTGGTGCAGAGATTATTTTCAAAGCGACCAAAGTTGACGGCATCTATGATGCCGATCCCGTAAAAGTTGCGACTGCCAGTCGCTATCAGAAATTGACCTATATCGAGGTGCTGCAACAGAACCTGAAGGTGATGGACTCAACCGCGATCTCCTTATGCATGGATAACCGCTTGCCGATTCTTGTCTTCAGCCTCCTTGAGCCAGGAAATATCAGACGGGCGGTGCTAGGAGAACCTGTGGGCACCTTGGTGCATGGAGGTCTGGTATGAACGCCCAAGTGTTAGATGGTTTGAAGCAGGAGATGGAGCAGAGTTTGGATGGTTTGCGCAAGGAGCTCACCAAAGTGCGCACAGGGCGCGCCTCTACGGCACTGATTGACGGGATTTTAGTCGAATACTATGGGACACGAACGCCCTTGAATCAGCTTGCGGCATTGTCAGCTCCTGAGCCGCGCCTACTTGTGATCCAGCCGTATGATAAGAGTGTTATGGGAGCAGTCGAGAAAGCCATTTATCAATCGGACTTAGGCTTGACGCCGGTCAACGACGGCAAAGTCATTCGGGTGCCGATTCCTGAACTGACCGAAGAGCGGCGCAAGGAACTCGTCCGGCATGTGAAGAAAATTGGCGAGGAATATCGCGTGTCGGTGCGTACCCACCGCCGCGATGCGAACGAGCGCATCAAGAAAATGCAGAAAGACAAGCAACTCACCGAAGATGACGCTCGTGGAACTCAGGATCGAGTACAGAAAATGACCGACGAGTATATCGAGAAGGTGGAAAAGGTGCTGAAAGCGAAAGAAGACGAGCTTTTGGTTGTGTAAGCGTAGTCGTCTTGCTTAAACGATGCCCGCCGTGGCCGGCTCTCTCTCTCAGACTGATTTCAGCAAAGGTCTCGACAAAGACCGCTTGCCACAGCACGTCGCCATCATCATGGATGGTAACGGCCGCTGGGCACGCCGGCGTAACCTTGGACGTGTCGAAGGACATAAACGGGGAAAACAGGCCGTGCAAGCGGTGGTAGAGACGTGCCTGGAAATCGGCATTCACTATCTGACGCTTTACGCGTTTTCTACCGAAAACTGGCAACGGCCGCCGACAGAGGTCCGAGCGTTGATGGCGCTCTTGCATCGGTACTTGCGGACTGAGCGAGCGCAGATGATGGAAAAAAATATCCGCCTGCGAGCGGTGGGAGATATCAATCGTCTCCCTCCCGCGGTACGGCAGTCTTTGGAGAACGTGCTCCGTGCCACTCATAATAATACTGGACTCACGGTGATGCTCGCTCTCAGCTACGGTGCCCGAGAAGAGATTGTGCGAGCAGCTCGCATGCTGGCTTTAGCTGTAAGAGATGGCCAGCTTGATCCCCAAGAGATTGATGAACAGATGTTCTCTCGTTTCTTGTGGACCGCAGACATTCCTGACCCTGATTTGCTTATCCGCACGAGCGGAGAGTTCCGTCTCAGCAACTTTCTTTTGTGGCAATTGGCCTACACTGAACTCTATGTCACCGACACCTTCTGGCCAGATTTTACTCGTGAAGAGCTGATGCGCGCGTTGATCGACTATCAGAACCGCGAGCGCCGTTTCGGCCGCACCACCGAGCAGCAGGAATCTTCCGCTGAACTCAGACGCGCTACGCGCTAAATTCAGCTGTGTTGCGCGCTAGACTGCTGACTGCTGCCGTTGTTCTTCCCATCCTGGCGGTTTTCGTCTGCTGTGCCCCGCTCTGGCTCTTTGCGGCGATGATGCTCGTATTCACCGGTCTCGGACTGCAGGAGTATTTTGCTCTTGCTCGTCCGTTCCTCACCCTGCCTCCGGCTGTTGGCATTCTATGGGGTGTCGCTGTCGCTGTCGCGATGCTTGCTGCCGAGCCAGCGCTTGTGGTTGGAGTTTTGCTTGGTGGTTTTTTTATCATGTTCGCTGTCAGTTTACGTGATTCCCAGCCTGATCAGAGTGTGATCGGACTCGGCCTTTCTCTTCTGGGCGTTGTGTATGTTGGTTTTCTGCTGCCTCATCTTATTTGGGTACGCCAGGGGCCGGATGGCAGGGCATGGGTATTCTTTATTTTTTTTGTGGTGATGATTGGCGATGCTGTTGCCTATGCTGCAGGTCGTATCTGGGGTCGGCATAAACTCATCCCGCATATCAGTCCGGGGAAAACTATTGAAGGGAGCATGGGAGCGGTCATTGGCAACCTCTGTACGGGAATAGGCAGTTGGATGTGGCTGTTTCCTGAACGCTCGTTGATAGAGGTGACGTGTCTGGCTTTGGGGATAGGCTGTCTGGCGCAGATTGGCGATCTCTGCGAGTCAGCCCTGAAACGGGCATTTGGGGCAAAAGACTCTGGGCAATTGTTTCCCGGTCATGGCGGTGTTCTCGATCGCGTCGACAGTTTACTTTTCCCGGCTGCCTTTATCTATTACTATGTTACACTATGGCGATGAGTCCCCGGGCTGAGAGAGGAGCATAAAGAGACATGGATCCCTCCATTATTTTACAGGTAGTGATCGTCTTTGGCGTAATTGTCTTCGTCCACGAGCTTGGACACTTTCTCGCGGCGAAAGCCGTCGGTGTTGGCGTCGAACGGTTTTCCCTTGGCTTTGGACCAAAAATTGTCGGCAAGCAAATCGGTGATACTGAGTATCTCATTAGTGCCGTGCCGCTGGGTGGATACGTGAAAATGGTCGGCGAGGAAATGGGGGAGGGGACTCCGCCGGTCGATAGTGAAAAGTCCTTCTCGCATAAATCCCTCCCACGCCGCTTCTTAATCGTCCTGGCCGGTCCGTTATTCAATGTCCTCTCAGCTTTTTTCATGTTCATCCTCCTGTTTGCGAGTTTTGGCATCCACGTACCGCTTGATGTGCCTCGCATCGGTACGGTGATTCCTAATCTTCCAGCCCAGAAGGCTGGTTTGGAGAAAGGGGATGAAGTCGTCAGTGTCGCCGGAACGCCGGTCTCCACCTGGAAAGAGCTGGCCGAGAAAATTCAACAAAGCCAGGGGCAAGATCTCCCTTTGGTAGTGAAAAAAGCCACCAATGGGCAAACGGTAGAAGTGACGATCAAACCCGAATCGCGCGATGATCCAATCGGAGGAGGTCCGAAGTACGCGATTGGCATTACTGCCGACTCCCGAGTTGAGTCTGTGTCCTTTGGTCAGTCTCTTCTGTTAGCTGCTCAGGAAACCTGGATGTGGACTAAGTTGATCTTCCAGAACCTGATCATGCTGGTGACTGGACATGTCTCGGCAAAGGAATTGGGCGGGCCGATTCTCATCGCTCAGGAAGCTGGCCGCCAAGCCAAACTCGGCCTCGAATACCTCTTGCGTTTTGCCGCGATCATCAACGTCAATCTCGCCGTGTTTAATCTGTTGCCCATTCCGGTTCTGGATGGTGGTCATCTCTTATTTTTCTCGATTGAAGCACTGCTTGGTCGCCCACCCAGCATGCGTGCGCGCGAGCTGGCTCTACGGTTCGGCTTCCTCGTGATCCTCACCTTGATCGTTTTTGTCATGTACAACGACATTGCGCGCATTGTGATTGGGTAGGAAGCAAAAGTATGAATGTTGAATGAGGAACGCTGAATGGAAAAGCTTTGAACTCTCAGGGCTTCAATTCATTCAGCATTCTAAATTCATCATTGCTTCTGGCTCGCTGGCGACTATGTTCGTACTCGGTATCGACACTGCTACCCAAGTTGCCAGTGTCGGGATAATCGGTAACGGGGAAACGCTGGCGGAAGAATCGCGTCAGGCCACTTCAAATCACACCGAAACCCTCTTACCGCTTATTGCTAGCGTGCTGGAGCAGGCGAGTATCTCCCTAACAGAGATCGGAGGAATTGGTGTTTCCATCGGTCCCGGTTCGTTCACTGGCCTGCGGATCGCGCTTGGTACGGTGAAAGGCTTTGCTTATGCAACCGGGCAGAAAGTGGTAGGTGTGCCTACTCTCGAAGCCCTTGCTCATACCGTCTCCGACTGGGAAGGTTTGGTGTGTCCGGTGCTCGATGCCCGCAAACGCGAGGTCTATGCCGCGCTTTTTCGCCGCGATGCGAACGGCACTTTGCAGAGACTTTTACCCGATCATGTTCTCTCGCCCACCGCTCTTCTCGAAATCATTACTGAGCCATGTCTATTCCTGGGCGACGGCGCAGAAAACTATAGTGCGCTGATTTGTGAACACGGCGGTTCCGTAATGCAGATTTTACCTTTTGCTACGCACCATCCACGTGGAGCTATTGTTGCCGCCATGGCCTGGGAGCGGCTGCGTCGAGGTGAACATGATGAGCTGCACACGCTCGTCCCCTGCTACGTCCGACCACCCGAGGCGGTGCTGAAACGGCTGGCTTGAGTAGGGTAGGTCGATGACCCACCATCATCGCTTCCATACTTCCTTTTGCTGTCCTTCTTCAATGAAATAGAGAGGACGAACATTTTCTCTCTGATCGCGAGTATGGGTCAACGTCTTTACTTCGCTTGAGGTGGCAGATCCATAGCCGGATTTTGGTCAAAGAAATTGTAGGGCATGAGCGTCACCGCGTGCCAGCCAACATTATAAGCTGGCCAATCTTCGGCTGACGGAACATGATGAAACCCCATCGTGTACCAAAGAACGATGTCTTCCCCGTCCAGATTCCGTCCCTTTTTTGTCCAGGTAGGAAGCCCCTGGCCGGGTGCGGCTTGGTTTGGGTACTCACCGGTGGGATATCGCTCTTCGGAAGCATAGGGCGTGACCCACAGGTGATAATTGGTAAAGGAGGCTCGTGCCATCGGTGAGTCTTGCTCGCCGACGAGAGGCAAGGAATTCGTGCCCGGCCGCAGGACATAGCTCGTCGGATACCCGAGGGCGTTGGTTTTCTCCAGGCTCTGGACTCGCCAGAGACTTGGTCGCTCATAGCTCAAGCGAAACTTTGCCTCAGAATCTTTCTTGATTACTTCTGGCCGAACCCGCCATACCGCAGTCCGAGGGCTACCCTGCGGCTGGGCCTCTGCGACCAGTCGTTCTTGGACGAAGCGGTTTTTTGACCCATCGACGTCAATATCGAGACGGAGCGAGAAGTAGTGGTCGTGGTTGATGCCGGCACGCCCTGGTGCAATGAGTGGTCCCCAGGCGGTATCAGATTGGGCGGTCGCATACCGCCACAATCTCCCCGCTGGCTTCATCCACCCCCAGGTGGACCTTGCACCACGTGCGCCGGGAGGGGTAGCCGTGCTGACGCACTTTCCATTCCCCTTCGCCAAAGACTTTGCCCCCCGTGCTATCCACCACGACATGCAACGGTTCTCTCGGGCGCGTGCGTGGCAAACTGACCTCCAACACCGCCCGCCGCCGACGCAGTGTCGAATAATCCGGGATGGCCACCTCCAGGCGCAGCAGCCCCCCAAGCGATCGCATCAGCCCCTCGGTCTGGCGCAACCCCAAGTGATAAATCTCCGGGAGCGTCGCCCTCGTCGCAATGGCGGTGTCCGTATAGGTGCGCGGATGCCCCCGTTTCCCCGTAGGCTCGATTGGGTGCCATGTCTGCAAGACGTCCTCTGTGATCCACAGCCTCAAGCTTCCGCGTTGGACCAGTGCTCTGTTATCCTCCCCCCAGTTGCGGAGACGATAGCGTGCTTTGGTTTTCTTGTGCTTCACACCCCAAGAATACCGGCAACGCGTCTCCGTGACTATTTCTGCAACAAAGCCGTTCTTAGCTATGCCTCTGTGACAGGGGCAACGATACGTAATCCCGGCAGCCGAGTGGCAATGCGGCGAAATTCATCGAGATTGTTGGTAACTACTGTCGCTCCAATCTGTCTTGCCGTTAAGGCAATCAGGAGATCGTTGAGAGGTCCTAATCTGTCGTGGAATCCAGAACCGTCACCATGAAGCGCACGAAATAAACGTCCGGCCCATTCAAACACCGGGGGCGTTGGGGCGATCACACGCCCAGAGGGGAACGCACGCTGAATGCCGTCCACGGCCCGTTTGCGCCGAGGGGTATCAGCGCCGAGGCGGAGTTCCATTAAAACGATAGCAGAAAGAAATCTGACGGTATTGCTCACTCGCCCAAACACCCATTCGGCGTGCAGACCAGCGCGCAGATAGCCGATAAAGACGTTGGTATCGAGCAGTACCTTGCCGGCTACTGGTACGGCCATGGCCGCTCGTCCCCTTTTAAGATTCCCCGCAACGGCTTCAACGCCTTGACGAGGCGTTCTTCTTCCATGAGGAGCGAAAGCGCCTGATCAATGGCTTCCTGTTCAGACTTCACGCCAAAGTAGCGCTTGGCGAAGTCGATTTTCCGTTGATCTAACTTGAGATGCTTGTGCTTCAAAGCTGCCGTGCCCACCGACGCATCCTTTCTATGTACATCGAATGTACATAGAAAGTAACAAATGCGGTGGCTTGCGACAAGTGTATTCCCGGCCGAGTAGGGTGGGTCATCGACTTACCATCCTCCCTATAGCCGAGTGCCTGCCCAACCTGAGGGCGACCGGCTGGTCGCCTCTACATGCCCCCTCGTGGGCACACACATCGGTGCGCCCCTGCATGCTCCCCTAGACAGACTTTATGAAATTTGGCATCTTTCCCCCGTTTCCCGAGAAAAATTCATGAACTCTACCGTTTCCGGGCCCCTCAGCCCTGTGTCTTCTTCCATCCCTACCCGACCTCTGGAGAGAACACCCTATGGCACGAAAAAAGATCGCATTGGTTGGCGCGGGCAATATCGGTGGCACCTTGGCTCACCTGTGCGCCCTCAAACAACTCGGCGACGTCGTTCTGTACGACGTCATTGACGGCCTTCCGCAAGGCAAAGCACTGGACATCCTCGAAGCTGGGCCGATCGAAGGCTACGATATCAGCCTCACCGGCACCAAGAGCTATACCGATATTCAGGGAGCGGATGTCTGTATTGTCACTGCCGGTGTTGCCCGTAAACCGGGGATGAGCCGCGATGATCTGCTGGGCATCAACTCTAAGATCATGCGGGAAGTCTCGGAGAATATCGCCAAGTATGCGCCCAACGCGTTTGTCATCGTTATCACCAACCCGCTCGATGCCATGGTCACCCTATGTAAACGTGTGACCGGCTTTGCCAAAAATAAAGTCGTGGGTCAGGCTGGCGTGCTTGACTCCTCGCGCTATCGGACCTTCATTGCCCAGGAACTCAAGGTGTCGGTGCAGAACGTGACGGCGATGGTACTTGGCGGCCACGGCGACGACATGGTACCAGCCCGCAGCTATTGCCAGGTGGGAGGGGTGCCGATCGAGCGATTGATTCCTGCTCAGCGACTTGAAGAAATCGAGAATCGCACGCGTAAAGCTGGTGGCGAGATTGTCGAACTGCTCAAAACCGGGTCGGCTTTTTATTCACCCGCCTCTGCCGCCATCCAAATGGCAGAAGCGTATCTCTACGACAAAAAGCAAATCTTGCCATGTGCCGCCTATCTCGAGGGTGAGTATGGCATTAATGGAGTATATTTTGGCGTGCCGATTGTTATTGGCGCCGGCGGAGTAGAGCGAGTGATCGAGTTGCAGCTGAGCGATAAAGAGAAGAAAGAAATGCAGGTTTCGGTCAGCCACGTTCAAGAGCTGGTTGCCGCGATGGATAAGGTGCTGGCTGGGGCGACTACGTAGGCAGTAAGCGTGACACACTTGTATCACTCGTCCTAATAAGAATCCTACGATTAATTCACGATGACCGTCCTTGAGAGCAACCGAGGGGCAGGATAGGTAAAAAGCATGGCACTCGTTCATGACGTACTTATCATCGGCGGCGGGGGAGCAGGACTCCGTGCGGCGATTGCAGCGGTGGAGGCGGATCCCAAGCTCGACGTCGCTATTGTCTCTAAAGTCTATCCCATGCGCAGCCACACGGTGGCGGCCGAGGGCGGCACCGCCGCGGTCATCAAGGAAAACGATAGCCTCGAAGAACACATCAAAGATACTATCTCAGGTGCTGATTGGCTGGCCGACCAAGATGTGGTCGAGCTCTTTGTGAAAACCGCCCCCTCCGAACTCATCCAAGTGGAACATTGGGGTTGTCCCTGGAGTCGCGAGCCCGACGGCCGTGTTGCCGTGCGCCCGTTTGGTGGGATGCGGATTGAGCGTACCTGGTTTGCCGCCGATAAAACTGGTTTCCATCTCCTGCACTCGCTGTTCCAGACTTCCCTCAAATACGACGCCATTAAGCGCTACGATGAATGGTTTGCCACCAAGCTGTTAGTGGAAAATGGCCGCTGCCAGGGAGTGACCGCCCTTGAACTGCGCAGCGGTCTAATGCAGCCAATCCTTGCTAAAGCGGTTGTGCTGTGCACCGGCGGGGGCGGTCGTATTTTCCCCTTTACGACCAACGGCGCCATCAAGACTGGCGATGGTATGGCATTAGCCTATCGGGCCGGGGTGCCGCTGAAGGATATGGAGTTCGTCCAATACCATCCTACTGGCTTGCCCGGAACGGGGATTCTCATCACCGAGGCCGCCCGTGGCGAAGGAGGAATCCTGGTCAACAAGAACGGCTACCGTTACTTGCAGGACTACGCCCTGGGAAAACCGCTCGATGTGCACGATCCCAAACATCCACAGTTACGGACAATGGAACTAGGTCCGCGGGATAAGCTCTCGCAGTGCTTTATGAAAGAGCGGGAAAAGGGCAACACTATCCCCGGGCCGTACGGTGATGTAGTTCATCTCGACATCCGTCATCTGGGAGAGAAAAAGATTGACAAGAAGATCCCGTTCGTACGGGAACTCTCGAAGAACTACGCAGGTATCGATCCGGTGTATGAACCTATCCCGGTTCGCCCGGTGGTGCATTACATGATGGGTGGCGTGCATACTGATATCGAGGCTGCGACCCCGCTAGCGGGCCTGTACGCCGCCGGTGAGTGTGCCTGTGTGAGTGTCAATGGTGCCAATCGGCTCGGCTCAAACTCACTCACTGAGCTCCTCGTGTTCGGCGCGCGGGCCGGCCGTTCGGCTGCTGCCTTTGCCAAGGAACATGCGAAGTTGGACACGTCGGCGTTGGAAATTCAGGCGAAAGACGAACAAGAGCGCATCCGGAAGAATTTCATCGCCAAGATGGATGGGAAAGAGCGTATTGCCACGCTCACCGCTGAGATGAGAACGGCGATGGAGTCGGGAGCGGGGATCTATCGCGAAGAGGCGTCGCTCAAGGCCACGTGTGACAAGATTGCTGAATTAAAGAACCGCTTCAAAGGGATCACCCTCGACGACCACAGTAATACCTACAACACTGAGCTAACTACAGCTCTGGAGTTAGAGAACATGCTCGAGATCGCCGAGACGGTCGCGCACAGCGCCCTGCAACGGAAAGAATCTCGCGGTTCTCATCAACGCACGGATCACCCCAAACGTGATGACGAAAAATTCTTGGCGCATTCGCTCGCGTACCAGACCGATGGTCCGCCGCGCGTCGAGTACAAGGATGTCGTGATCACTCGCTGGCCTCCGGCTGAACGGAAATATGGAGATTCATGATGGCTGAGCGTAGCATAACGCTAGAGGTTTTCCGGTATCGGCCAGACAAAGAACAGGAACCGACGTTCCAGAGTTATACGGTTCCCTACCGTGAAGATTGGGTAGTCTTGGATGCGCTCAACTATTTGAAGGACCAAGTGGATGGTTCGTTGTCGTACCGCTGGTCTTGTCGTATGGGCGTGTGTGGGAGCTGCGGCATGATGGTGAACGGCACCCCTCGGCTCACCTGCGCGGCGTTCCTCAAAGACTACTATCCCGGACCAGTCCGGGTGGAACCGCTGGCAAATTTCCCGGTTGAACGCGATCTGATCGTCAACCTGGATGACTTCATGCAGAAGCTCAAGAGCGTCAAGCCGTGGATCGTCCGCGACCAGGAGCAACCAATCTCTGAAGGTGAGTACCGGCAGAGTCCGGCCGAACTCGCCAACTATAAGCAGTTCAGCATGTGTATCAATTGCATGCTGTGCTACGCTGCTTGCCCGGTGTATGGTCTGGAACCAGAATTTCTTGGTCCGGCGGCTATTGCCCTCGCGCACCGTTACAATCTGGACTCGCGTGATCAGGGCCAATCTCTCAGAAAAGACGTCGTGTTCGGCCATGAGGCGATCTGGCAATGTACGTTTGTCAGTGAATGCTCGGTCGTTTGTCCCAAGGATGTTGATCCGGCTGGAGCTATCCAACAGGAAAAAGTTGCTGGCGCGCTTGACCTGGTCAAATCTGTTCTCATGCCGTGGGGGTCACGATGAAACCCTACAACCGACCAATATCTGCCTCGTGGTGGCTGAGCAAATCTAGCTATCTGCTCTTCATGCTACGAGAGTTGACCAGTATTTTTGTGTGGGCCTTTTTGATCTACTATCTCGTCCAGTTGTCGCATCTTGCGAAAGGAACTGAGAAGTATACGGCATTTCTCGAACGGCATGCCTCCTTCGGGTGGATTCTCTTTGCCGTGCTAGCCCTCGTTGCTGCCCTCTACCATAGTATTACTTGGTTCAACTTAACCCCAAAGGTTTTGGTCGTGCGCAAAGGAGAGGAAAAAATCCCACCGGCCCTGATTGCCGGCCCACACTACGCTGCCTGGTTGGCTATCTCTGCTGTCATCGCATGGATCGTGCTGAGGAGCTAAACGATAATGGCCAAGTCGTCCAACGAAGCCTTCTGGTGGTCCCTCTTCTCCGCAGGTGGTATGATCGCGGCCCTGTTAGTGCCGATTCACATCTTACTGAACGGCATCGCTGAGCCCCTTGGTTGGGTGTCAACCGATCATATGCGAGCTCTGGTTTCGCATCCACTGACCAAGCTATACCTCTTTGTGCTGCTCTCGTTGCCTTTTTTCCACTGTGCACATCGCCTTCGCCATGTCCTCTATGATATGGGCTTGAGAGGGCTTCAGACTCCCGTTGCTGTCTTATGTTACGGCGCAGCCCTGGCTTGTACAGTAGCGGCTGGAGCCATTCTCCTCTCTATTTAAGGGGAAAAGATCCCGCTAAAGATAACTCTGTCCGTTCTTCTTCCCTTGCGGAGAATCCCGTTTTTGCTGTAACGGAGCGATATTATGAATGAGAAGAAGGTAAGAATAGAAACCGATAGCATGGGCGCGATCGAGGTCCCAACCGATCGCTATTGGGGCGCACAGACAGAACGCTCACGGAAGAACTTCCCTATTGGGGTTGAACGCTTTTGTTTTCCTCGCGCGGTCATTCGTGCGCTCGGGGTACTGAAGAAAGGTGCTGCCCTCGCCAATGGAGAATTAGGCGAATTGCCCAAGGAGAAGGTGGACCTGATCGTGCGCGCGGCCGACGAGGTCATTTCCGGAAAGCTCGATGATCATTTCCCCCTGGTTGTGTTTCAGACTGGCTCCGGCACTCAGACCAACATGAATGCTAACGAGGTGATCTCGAATCGCGCAATCGAGATGGCGGGTGGGGTCATGGGATCGAAGAAGCCGATTCACCCCAATGATGACGTCAATCGCGGGCAGAGTTCCAATGATACGTTCCCAACGGCGATGAATATCGTTGCCGTCGAGGAACTCGAAGAGGTGTTGATTCCTGCGGTGACACGACTGCGCAACACACTCCACGCCAAGGCGGAGCAGTACAAGCATGTCGTCAAAGTTGGCCGCACCCATTTACAAGACGCTACCCCGATCACACTGGGACAGGAGATCGGTGGCTGGGCGGCGCAGCTTGACGCTGCGCTTGCCACTGTCCGGCGGACTATTCCGGGCCTGTATGAGTTAGCCATCGGCGGCACGGCGGTAGGCACAGGACTGAATGCGCATCCGAAATTTGGCGATCTGGCGGCGGCCAAGATGGCAGCAGAGACCGGTCGGCCATTTGTCTCGGCGGCAAACAAGTTTGCTGCGCTCTCCGCTCATGACGCGTTAGTCACAACTAGTGCAACTCTCCGAACCCTCGCTGGCGCGCTGATGAAGATCGCCAACGACGTCCGCTGGCTGGCGTGTGGCCCTCGCGCTGGTATCGGTGAGATCCTTATCCCCGAGAACGAACCAGGCTCGTCGATCATGCCGGGCAAAGTCAACCCTACCCAATCCGAAGCCTTAACGATGGTGGCGGTACAAGTATTTGGCAATGACGCGGCAGTTGCGTTCGCCGGTTCCCAGGGCAATTTCCAGCTCAACGTCTTTAAGCCGGTGATCATCCACAATGTCCTCGAATCAATTCAACTTATCGCAGACGCCTGCAACGCCTTTAATGACCACTGCGCGGTAGGAATCGAACCGAACCTGCCGGTCATCGAAGCCCATCTGCGGGACTCGCTCATGACGGTGACCGCCCTCAACCCCCATATTGGTTACGAGAACGCGGCGAAGATTGCCAAGAAAGCTCACCACGAAGGCACGAGTCTCAAAGAAGCGGCGCTTGCTCTTGGTCTGGTCACGGCTGAGCAGTTCGACCAGTGGGTGCGACCGGAAAAGATGACTGGACCTCAGTAAGACAGAGATAGAGAGAAGAAGGAGTTATGAACATTCACGAGTACCAGGCCAAGGAAATTCTGCGTAAATATGGCGTCGCTGTCCTCAACGGCAAAGTGGCAACGACTCCTGAAGAAGCAGAGACGGCGGCAAAAGCGCTCGGTGGCGGACTGTGCGTTGTGAAGGCGCAGATCCATGCCGGAGGGCGGGGGAAAGCGGGAGGAGTGAAGCTGGCGAAGACGCCGCAAGAAGCCCGTACCCATGCCGCGGCGATACTGGGGAAAAAGTTGGTCACCCACCAGACTGGTCCCGAGGGGAAAGAAGTACAAAAGGTTTTTGTCGAGCAGGGCTGCGAGATCGCCAAGGAATACTACCTCGGGATGGTGATCGACCGCACGACCTCGCGAGTAACGATAATGGCCAGCTCCGAAGGCGGTGTGGAAATCGAAGAAGTCGCGGCCCGTTCGCCAGAAAAGATTCTCCGTGCGACTATCGATCCAGCCATCGGCTTTAGTGATTTTCAGGGCCGTAAGCTTGCCTTTGGCCTAGGTCTGCCCAAGGACTCAGTCAATAAGGCTGTCGGCTTTATGCGCTCGCTCTATCGGGCGTTTGTGGAAAGCGACGCTTCTTTGGTTGAGATCAATCCGTTAGTGTTGACCAAATCTGGTGACCTCATCGCGCTTGATGCCAAGATGGGCTTCGATGATAATGCGCTCTTCCGCCATGCCGAAATCAAGGACATGCGTGATGTCACCGAAGAGAATCCTAAAGAGGTGGAGGCCTCAAAGTTCGATCTCAGCTACATTGCCCTGGACGGAGAGATTGGCTGCATGGTCAACGGCGCCGGTTTGGCGATGGCCACCATGGACATCATTAAGTTCTATGGGGCTGAGCCGGCGAACTTTCTTGATGTTGGTGGGGGCGCGACGACTGAGAAGGTAACCGAGGCATTTAAGATCATTCTCTCGGATAAAAATGTCAAAGGAGTCCTGGTCAATATTTTCGGTGGTATCATGCGCTGTGATGTCGTTGCCAACGGAGTTGTTGAAGCTGCCAAACAGGTCAAACTCTCTGTTCCCCTCGTTGTCCGGCTGGAAGGGACAAATGTAGAGCAAGGAAAAAAGATTCTCGCCGAATCTGGGCTCAATATTATTCCCGCTAACGATCTGGCTGATGCAGCCAAAAAAGCGGTCGAGGCAGTAAGAGCAACTAAATAGAAAAGGGGGTGGGGACCGGGGATTAGAGGTTGGTAAGAGTACGAACATAAGGCGGCGACCATCACATACCAACCCCCAGCCCCTAACCCCTAATCCCTAGCCGAGGAGTTGTCGTGAGCATTCTTGTCAATAAAGATACCAAGGTCATTACTCAGGGGATCACTGGCGCCACTGGGCAACTACACACACGTGCCTGCCGCGAGTATGGCACGCAGATGGTCGCTGGTGTGACCCCAGGTCGCGGCGGAACCGACTTCGAGGGTATTCCTATCTTCGATACGGTCGAACAGGCTGTGCAGGCGACCGGCGCGAATGCCTCGGTCATCTATGTTCCACCACCGTTTGCCGCCGATGCGATTATGGAAGCAGTGGACGCGGGAGTCCCATTAGTGATCTGCATCACTGAAGGGATCCCAGTCCTCGATATGGTCAAGGTGAAACGTTATCTGGCGGGCAAAAACTCTCGCCTCATCGGCCCGAACTGTCCTGGAGTTATCACTCCTGGTGAGTGCAAAATCGGCATCATGCCAGGTTACATTCATAAACCAGGGAAAATCGGGGTGGTCTCTCGAAGTGGGACACTGACTTACGAAGCGGTCCATCAGCTGACCCAGCGCGGGATCGGCCAGTCGTCTTGTGTGGGGATTGGCGGGGATCCGGTCAATGGGACGAACTTCGTCGACGTTCTGCGGATGTTTCAAGATGACCCGCAGACCGAAGGCGTTGTCATGATTGGTGAAATCGGTGGCAATGCTGAAGAAGATGCAGCAGCCTTTATCAAGGCACACGTGACCAAACCCGTGGCCGCGTTCATTGGCGGCCAAACCGCCCCAAAAGGCAAGCGCATGGGGCATGCGGGCGCGATTATTGCCGGTGGCAAAGGCACGGCAGCGGAGAAGATCCAGGCATTGCAGGGCGCTGGCGCTTACATCATCCCGAGTCCTGCCGATATGGGTGTAACGATGGCAAAAGCACTGGGGAAGAAGTAATCAGCAGTTAGCCATTAGCTCGTGGCTTTTAGCTTTTCGGTGTAGGGGCGCAGCATGCTGCGCCCCTACTATTTTTATGACAGTTTCTCTTTCCTCGAATCAAAAGCCTCGTTCCCTCTTTCGTCGAGCCGAACGCAGCCGCTCGAAGAGCCGTTTTGCTGAGGGGCTCTCTCTCTATCGCCAAGCCCAGACCGCCTCCCAGACGGGAAAAGATCCTGAGGGGGAACGTGATGCGCTTATTGGCATTGGTGATTGCCTGCGTATGCTAGGCCAGTTCAGCCAAGCGCAACGAGCGTATACGCGAGCGGTACGCCTCTCAGCTCTTCAGTGTGACAGGGAAGGCCTGGCGGAAAGCCTGGCTGGCGTCGGTTTGAGTTTGCGTGCTCAGGGCAATCCCGAACGTGCGCTGCCGTACCTTCGAGAAGCGTTGAAATGCTATCGCCATATGCAGACGAACGAGGGAGAGGGATTTATTTTGTGGGCACTGGGCAGTACGTACCGCTTCTGCGGCGACCTGCGTAAGGCGGTGAAGCATTTTCACCAGGCACTCGCCTTCGCTAAGCGTAAAGATGATGAACCTGGGCTAGGGTACGCTCTGTGCGGTTTGGCTGGGGCGTCGCGTTTGATGGGAAGAGTTGCCGATACCCAGCGCTATTATCAAGAAGCGAATGACCTGTTTGAGCGCCTTGGTGATATCTACGGGCGTGCCTATTCGTACTGTGGCTTAGGTAATGCCGCGCGTATGCGGCACGAGTATGATGCTGCGATGAGCTTATTCGCCAAAGCGGAAAAACTCTATGGGCGCATTGGCGACAAGGCGAGTTTTGCCTATACGGTGTGGGCGATGGCAACGGTGCATAAGATGTTAGGCGACTATCAACGCAGCGCCGAATCTTTTGCCCGTGCCCAAACGCTCTTTCAAGAAACTCGCGACCATCGCGGCAAGATCTACTGCCGCCTCGGCAGAGGAGAACTCGCCTTGCTCCGAGGAAGAACCGAAGCTGCGCGTCTCGCTTTTGCGCGGAGTTTGGCCCAAGCCCAACGCCTGGGCTATCATGCTGAAGTCTGCCACGCGCTTGCCGGTCTTGCCTTGGTTGATCCTACCCCCGATTGGATCGCGGTCAAAAAAGCCTACCGGACCTGCGGTCTCTATTTTACTCCGCCGCCACCGCCGTTGAATCTGCCGTGATTCTGTTCTCAACTAAAGGCGCCTGCAGTGAAGATGAAGAGCGTCATTCTGAGTCTTCCATAGGGTGGAGCGCTAAGCGTGGAGGCGGAAACGGGGAGCGCCCCCGGTTCGTCATTCCCGCGCAGGCGGGAATCCAGTTTTTACTCCTGGATTCCGGGTCGCAGCCTGCGGCCTTGCCCGGAATGACGGGGTGCCCCGAGTGTCCGGCACGGAGCGAAGATTTTGTTTCTGATCCAGAGAGGACATAAACGTGAAGGCTGAGCAGGGGGTTGCTCCTGCGGCGAAAAGAAGTGGACAAATGGCACTTGGCGCTCTGTTTGCCGGTGCTACCGCCATCGCTTGCGCTCCAATTTTCGTTCGTCTTAGCCAAGTGGGTCCGAGTGCGACGGCGTTTTGGCGAATTGCTTTGGCCTTACCAGCACTGTGGCTGTGGATGATGTTCGAGCGACAACGCTCTGGCGGACCTCGACGAGTCTTTATCGGGGAAGATTACCGTCGTCTTAGTCTGGCGGGTATTTGTTTCGCCGGAGATCTCGCCGTTTGGCACTGGTCGATCCATTTCACCTCGGTGGCGAATGCCACCCTGCTGGCAAATTTTGCCCCTCTCTTTGTTGCTCTTGGTGGGTGGCTCCTCTTCGGGCTACGGGTGGGTCGCACTTTTCTCTTAGCGATGGGAGTAGCCCTGCTGGGAACGGTTCTCATGGTCGGCGCAAGTCTTCATCTCAGTCTGGGGCACTTATGGGGTGACGCTTTAGGCCTTATCACTGCGATGTTTTACGCCGGATACATTCTCACGGTCAAATCTCTCCGCGAGCAGTTTTCGGTGGCGACGATTATGACCTGGGGTGGAATTGTGACTTCCAGCATTTTATTTCCGCTAGCGCTGCTCTCGGATGAACGGATCTTGCCCCTCACTGCTCGTGGATGGGGAATCCTCTTGGGCCTGGCGCTCATTTCTCAGGTGAGTGGCCAAGGCTTGATTGCCTATGCCCTTGCGCATCTTCCTGCCGCATTCTCATCAGTTGGCTTGCTTTTAGAGCCAGTGATGGCCACAGTGTTTGCCTGGCTGATTCTGGGAGAGACCCTTGCTCCCTGGCAAGCGCTGGGGGGAGCTTTAGTACTAGGCGGGATTATAGGGGCGCGACAAGAGAGCCGGTCGCAATGAGGCGGCCTCGTTGACCCCTTTTCGGAGCACCGATACAGTAAAGCGACCAGAGGAAAGGAAGCTCATGCGAGAACGTACCTTGTCAATTATTAAGCCAGATGCGGTGAGAAAGAATGCGATTGGCGATATCCTTCGTCGTTTTGAGCAGGCAGGACTAAAAATTGTTGCCGCGAAAATGATGGCCCTGAGCAAAACCCAGGCACAGGGCTTCTATGCGGTGCACAAAGAACGCCCATTCTTTGAGAGTTTAACGACTTTCATGTCGTCGGGTCCGATTTTGGTATCTGTCCTTGAGGGTGAGGATGCTATCCAGACCAACCGCCGCATTATGGGCGCAACCGACCCAGCAAAAGCGGATGCTGGCACCATCCGAAAAGATTGGGGTACTGACGTCGAGAAGAATGGCGCACATGGGTCTGATGGGACGGATACGGCGAAGTGGGAAATCGCTTACTTCTTCAGCGAGATGGAGATGCAGTCGCGCTAATGGATATTAAAGGGCTGACAAAGGCGGAGCTTGAGGCCTGGCTGCTCGAACGGGGAGAAAAGCCCTATCGTGCCAGGCAAGTGCTCAAATGGCTCTACCAGCGAGGAGTAGCCTCATTCGTCGAGATGACTGATCTGCCAAGTGGGCTGCGGGCATTACTCGATCAGGAGTTCTCTATTGACCAGTTGACCTGTGCACATGTGTCTCCGGCCACAGATGGGACGCGAAAGTATCTGTTTACCTTAGTGGACGACCGCCAAATCGAGAGTGTGCTGATCCCGGCTGAGGATCGTCTTACGCTTTGCATTTCTTCGCAAGTTGGCTGTGCGATGGGATGCCGCTTCTGTGCAACGGCCCAGGTTCGGCCTGTACGAGATATGACCACGGCCGAGATTGTCAGCCAAATTTGGCAGGTGCAGCACTCCCTTGGCGCTCTGCAACGGCTTACCAATCTGGTTTTCATGGGCATGGGCGAGCCGCTAGCGAATTACGACTCCTTGGTCCAAGCATTAGCTATTATCACCAGTGAGTGGGGGTTCAATTTTTCTCCCCGACGGGTCACCGTCTCCACCGTCGGCCTCGTGCCGCAAATGCGCCGTCTCCTGGAAGAAACGAATGTCAATCTGACGGTATCGCTGACAGCGACGACAAACACGCTCCGCGATCATTTGATGCCGGTGAATCGGCGATTCCCTCTCGAGCAACTGCTTGAGACGTGCCGGACCCTGCCGATCGCCCCACGCAAACGGATTACCTTTGCCTATACGATGCTTAAAGGGATCAATGACAGCGATGAAGAAGCCAAGCGGCTGACCCGCTTGTTGCATGGCATGCGCGCGAAAGTTAACCTGATTCCCTTTAATCCGTTTCCCGGTTCTCCGTATCTTCCTTCGTTGCGACCGCAGATTGAGCGCTTTCGGCAGCTTCTGCTCGACAAGGGCGTTCATGCCACCATACGCGAAAGCCGTGGACAAGATGTCCAGGCAGCTTGTGGACAACTCGCCGCACAGCCTGTCCACCTTGATCCGTTTCTTTCCAAGACCAAAGAGGAAACGTCTTCTTTTCTTTAAGAAAAAGAGAAGAGCAAACAGGGAGAGAGATTGAGTGACTATCCTCGGCGTTATTGGCGGCAGCGGACTCTATCAGATGAACGGTATTGAGCGTGGCCAATGGGTGAAAGTAGAGACTCCTTTTGGCGCCCCTTCGGATGACTATTTTGTCGGTACCCTCAACGGCGTTCAGGTCGTGTTTCTTCCCCGGCATGGCCGTGGGCACCGGATCCTTCCGTCTGAGCTAAATTTTCGCGCCAACATCTACGGCATGAAGAAGCTCGGCGTCGAACGCCTGGTCGCCGTCAGTGCGGTAGGAAGCCTGAAGAAAGAAATCATTCCCGGTCATATCGTCCTGCCGGATCAGTTTATCGACCGTACGCGTGGCCGGATTAGCACGTTCTTTGGTCGCGGTATTGTCGCTCATGTTTCGTTTGCCGACCCTATGTGTAGTGATTTGATCCGTCTCCTTGCCGAAGCCGGACACGCAGTCGGCGCAACCTTACACGTAGGCGGTACCTACGTCTGCATGGAAGGCCCCCAGTTTTCCACTCGCGCGGAGTCTTTTCTCTATCGCAGTTGGGGGGCGGACATTATTGGCATGACGAATCTCCAAGAAGCGAAGCTCGCGCGAGAGGCGGAGATGTGTTTTGCCACCTTGGCGTTGGCAACCGATTATGACTGTTGGAACACCGAAGCTGGCGATGTCGTGATTGAAGACGTGCTGGCGATTCTCAATCAAAACGCGGCAGTAGCCCAACATATCATCATCAATGTGGCCGATAGGCTTGCGCGGGAGTCAATGACCAGAGCGTGTCTTTGCGCTCAGGCACTCAAAGATGCAATAATCACCGATCGGACGGTCATTCCTGCGACTGTTAAACAAGAACTGCAAATTCTCGTGGGTAAATATCTTGGAGAATGAGGGGAGGGCGGCATGAGTATCTTGGTGGTGGGATCAGTAGCTTTCGATACGATCGAGACCCCACATGATCGAGCGGAAGATGTATTGGGGGGGTCGGCCGCGTACTTTGCCGTAGCCGCGAGCTACTTCGCGCCGGTAAAACTCGTCGCAGTGATCGGGGAAGATTTCCCTGCACAAGAACGGGCCTTTTTGGCTTCGCGAGATATCAACCTCGAAGGTCTGTCGGTGAGTAAAGGACGAACCTTCCGCTGGACCGGTAGATACCACGAGGATATGAATATCCGCGATACCCTCGACTTACAGCTCAACGTATTTTCCACGTTCTCTCCTGTGCTCCCGACGAGCTACCGCGATGCGCCTTTTGTGTTTTTGGCGAATATCAATCCTGGTCTACAAGACGGGGTCCTCGATCAATTAAAAACCAAGCCGCGGCTGATCGCCTGCGATACGATTTCCCATTGGATTGAAGGATCACGGACAGAGCTAGAGAGGTTGCTGAAGCGAGTCGAGATGTTAGTGATCAACGACGAAGAGGCTCGGCTGTTGAGCGGCGAGCGGAACGTGGTTCGTGCTGCTCGCAAGATTCTCGAAATGGGGCCGAGCACGTTGTTGGTCAAGCGCGGAGAATACGGGGTCCTCTCGTTTTCTCCGAACTCGGTGTTTGCCGTGCCTGCCTATCCGCTTGAAGAAGTATTCGATCCCACCGGTGCGGGCGATTCTTTTGCGGGTGGCTTCATGGGCTACCTGGCTGCTTCCGGCGACCTCTCTGAGGCAAATGTGCGCAAAGGGATTGTGTACGGCAGCGTCGTCGCTTCCTTCGTAGTCGAAGATTTCAGCCTCCGCCGTTTGCGTACTCTTACTCGTGATGACATCGAACGGCGCTACCGCCAGTTTGTCAGCCTCACAGAATTCTAAAAAGGGACTAGGGGCTAGGGGTTGGGGGTTGGTAAAAACGAACAATTGCGACAGTGGGGAATGCTGTCCTTTTTGCTAACCCCCAGTCCCTAATCCCTAACCCCCGTTTTTATGTACCTTTCCCTCATCGTTCCAGTCTACAATGAAGCCGAAAACCTCATCCCTCTCTGTCAGCGTATCCAAGAGGTGCTTGATCCCACCGGCTGGACCTATGAACTTATCTTAGTCGACGATGGCAGTACCGACGAGAGCGAACAACTCTTGATGGACCTCCACGCCCAAAATTCGCGCATCAAGGTCATCCGATTTCGGCGCAACTTTGGCCAAACCGCTGCGCTGGCAGCGGGGTTCGCCTACGCCCATGGTGAGATTCTCGTTTCGCTGGACGGCGATTTACAGAATGATCCAGTTGACATTCCTAGGCTCGTAGCGAAGCTCAACGAAGGATACGATCTTGTCAACGGCTGGCGGCTCAATCGGCAAGACCCTTTTTTCCATCGTCGGTTACCCTCGCAAATTGCCAACCGCGTCATCTCCTGGACCACGCGGGTCAAACTGCATGACTATGGCTGTACACTAAAAGCCTTTCGTCGCGATGTAGCGAAAAATCTCAAACTTTATGGTGAAATGCATCGTTTTATTCCTGCTTTGGTTGGCGATCTGGGCGCGAAGATTACCGAGATGCCGGTGGCCCATTATCCCCGCAAGCACGGACGTTCAAAGTACGGGTTAACCCGAACCCTGTGGGTGATCATCGATCTACTGACAGTCAAGTTTCTTTCGAGCTACGCAACCCGTCCGAGTCACTTGTTTGGACTTTTTGGCTTTTTCTCCCTCTTGCTAGGCGGAGGTATTACCACTGTCTTGGGTATCGAGCGAATTTTCTTTGACATCCGGTTGGCTGATCGACCCTTACTCCTCCTTGGTATTTTACTGGTGGTAATCGGTGTCCAATTTCTGACGATGGGACTCTTAGGGGAGATGCTGGCTCGGACGTATCATGAGAGCCAAGAGAAGCCCGTCTATCTGATTAAAGAAGTGCTGGAATAGTATGCGCGGTCTAAGACCAGAACATGTTACAATATGCGTGGGCTGTTCAGGCTCAATTCTAAGCGGCCTGCCGAAAATATTATCAGTCGCAGGCTGCAATTTTCAGGAGAACGCATGAAATTGTGTGTGATTGGAACGGGGTATGTCGGACTAGTTGCGGGCACCTGCTTTGCCGAAGGTGGCAACGATGTCATCTGCGTCGATATCGACCAACAGAAGGTTGCCGATCTTCGTAGCGGGAAAGTCCCAATCTACGAGCCTGGATTAGAGGAACTCATCCGCCGGAATGCGGCGGATGGGCGGTTACGTTTCACCACTGATCTCTCGGCAGCGGTGAAAGATGCCATGGTCTGTTTCATTGCGGTTGGGACTCCGCAAGATAACGATGGATCGGCGGATCTCAGTATGGTCTTGCAAGCCGCAGCGGACATCGCCAAGGCCATGCCTGGTTATCGAGTTGTAGTTCTCAAAAGCACGGTACCAGTGGGGACTGCTGACCAGGTACACGAAACGATGGGTACGAACACGAGTCATCCCTTTGATGTGGTTTCTAACCCTGAGTTTCTGAAAGAGGGAGCCGCGGTCGAGGACTTTATGAAGCCTGACCGCGTGGTGATTGGCGGTAATAGCGAACGAGCTTTGTCGTTGTTAAAGGAATTGTACTCACCGTTTGTCCGCACGGAAAATCCGATCCTGGTGATGGATAATCGCAGCGCAGAAATGACCAAGTACGCGGCCAACGCCTTTCTGGCGACGCGGATTTCCTTTATCAACCAGGTCGCGAATTTGTGTGAGAAGGTCGGCGCAGACGTCGCCGAGGTTCGACGTGGTATCGGGTTTGATCGCCGTATCGGTCACTATTTCCTCTTTCCCGGAGTTGGCTACGGTGGTTCA
>Ga0187894_10000523_pt1 | contig 52148 bp, 53 predicted proteins | sample GBC1701081metaG_FD_136650 | JGI IMG/M metagenome (GOLD analysis project Ga0187894, IMG submission 136650) | White microbial mat communities from a lava cave in the Kipuka Kanohina Cave System on the Island of Hawaii, USA - GBC170108-1 metaG ...
AAGAGGCGCACCTGCTGGAACTCTGCCGCTACGTGGTGCTGAATCCGGTACGGGCCCAGATGGTAACGCATCCTCGCTCGTGGCCCTGGAGCAGCTATCGCGCGACGGCCGGCGACACAGCTGCGCCCCCGTGGCTCACAACCGATTGGGTCCTCGGGCAGTTTGGCACGCGGCCGCGGGAGGCGCAGCGACACTACCGCCAGTTTGTGGCGGAGGGGCGGGGAGGGCCGCGACCATGGGAGCAGCTCATCGGGCAGATGTATCTCGGGTCCGAAGCGTTCATTGCGCGGCATCAACCGGATCGCCCGATCCGTGAGATCCCGCGGCGGCAAACCCAGGCCAGCCGACCCTCGCTCCGAATCCTGTTTCAACGCAAGCAGGCCCCCGTCCGGCTGATTCGTGAGGCCTATCGGCGGCATGGCTATCGCCTCGCCGAGATTGCCGACCATTTGGGCGTCCACTATGCAACGGTGAGCCGTCGGTTGAAAGCGGCAGAACAGCAGGATGTATGATTGCAAGACCTGACCCCATTTTGGACCCTATGATAAATGGGCTGCGACAGTTGTACCCACAGCCTGGCAAAAATAGATAGCTGCTATGTGGCACTTTATCAAATATTGGGCCTTAGCTGGGTTTCTTTTGCCGGTGATCCTTATGATCATTACTCAAGCGCAAGGGGGAGTCTTCGAATGGCCGTATCTAGGTTTAGCTCTCTGGCCAAGCTGGCCGATCGCCGCGGTCGTTGATTTGCAGCCGGAATCCCCACCGTCTATCGTCTCGATTATCGCCTTAGCAGTTTCGATTGGACTGAATATAATCTTATACTCTGGAGTTGGTGCATTAGTATGGAAATTGCTTGGTCCGCCCGTCCGGTAGACTTTCCGTTCCGACTCAAATGGTATAGCCAAATAAAAGGGGTCGGGAGCACTGCTGTCCAAAATAATCGGCCCTTCAGTATCCTCCCTGCGTCAATGCGGCGCAAGTATGGGGTGTCCCGTCCGCCTGTCCGGTAGGTGATTTCTCTTCGATTCGCTACGACTTTTCACCTTAATCGAGCCGATTTCTTTCCCCCGACCCAAGCTATTTCATCGCCGTCTCGAGATTTCTTCTGCTGTCCGTCTGTTTTGTGCCCTGAATGTTCCTGGTTCATCCGATTGCCGCACACCTCCCCGGTGTCCCGTCCGCCTGTTCGATAGTTGATTTCTGTTCGACTCGCCAGTAATTTTCACCCTGATCAAGCCGATTTCCTCTCGCTGGGCTCGCACCGCCGCGACTTCCGCCGCAATCTGCTCAGGGGTGAGGGGACCCAACTCTTGTGCGGCGCGCCGCACTTTGCGAATCATGCCGGCGAGCCGCTGCCAACTGGCCTTGCGCTCGGCCGATTCCAGAATCACCATGTGTGCGCCCCGTCGCACGGACACGGGCTTGCCACAGCCCTTGACCCAGGCCGAGGTAACCTACCCCCTGTAGTTGTACCAGCCGCAATGTGAGTCAGGCGTATTGGAGCGGGCGAGACTCATAGGATGTTCTCACCGGATTGCTGTACAAGTCGCTTGATTATGCGCTCCATCCGGCTGTGTGTCTGCTTCTCAACCGCCAAGGTTTCCAGACCGTACTCCTGGTTCCGGACCCAGCGCACGATCGCAGCAGCTACAACGACGCTTTCTTCGTTCGGAAGATTGACGGTCAATGAACAGAGCTGTCCGACTTGCAACGGCAGATTGCCCGAGAGTTTCCACCCGCTCAAGGAGAGGTTCCAGACCGTGCCTTGTCCTTGGAGCGGGCCGGCATTGTATGTAACGGAGCAGTGTACGGGGTAGCGCTGATAGAGACGAAGCGTGAAGGCCATAGACGTCTCGCAGAGAGATGTATTGTAAGAGGAAAACGAAGGAAGGTACAAGGGCTGGGCTGAAAAACCTGCCAGGAGCGAGTGCAAACCGACGGCAGGTAGTAGATCTTCGGATCTGAAGAAGTTACTGGTGGAGATGCTCAATCTCAGTGGCTTGAACACAGATGCGAACCGGGAGATTCTCCCTGCTGCGAACGACTCTGATTTGGGCGGTCAATCGCACACGATCCCCTTCTCTCAACGGCTCGATCAGACGATTGGCGCGACGGATTGCCACCTCGATGGAGCCTGTATCGTCTTGCAGAGTGAAGGTGGCATTCCCGCATCTCCCTCCTAGTTCATGCTGGCGTGAGCGCGACAGATGGACCTCGCCTTGGAGTGTCACCAATTCCAAATTCGAGGAGTCTGCAGACGAGCGGAGGCTCTCGATTGATATCTGGCTCCATGCCTCGGTGGCGACCATCAGGAGGGCGCCCACTAATCCAGCTCGTACAGGTCCCATGGACTGTTCTTTCCCCGGTTCAAGTTTAGCAGATAACTGCATATCGGCCAGGGCGCACTCGTACTCGCCGAAGCCGTGCGACGGAAGCGTGACTTCTTCATATGCTACTGCACCGGCCATGCCTTCAGTGTGCGTGCGTTTAGCCGAGCTATTCGATTCGTTCCGGTAATCAAATGTGATTCAGCCCGAATCGTTTTTGATTCACGTGGACCGCGCTCCCTCCTCGTGAGGCAGCGGCAGATAATAGGCCAATGCTAGGAAAAACCACAGTCTGCGACCAAGGGTATGCGCACTATCGATGAGGCATGTGGCTTGCTGGATATTTGACAGACCGTCTCTCAGTTTCTGTAATGCCTAGGAAGCCCGTTAGAATGAACATCGTCATCACCATCATGTTTTTGCTACCGTTAGCGCTCACGACGCAGTACCTCTATATGTCCGGCGTGTTCGCCAATCGAAGTGCATTCCAGGTTACCTTCTATATCCTATTGAGCTTCTTTCTGCTGCTCATCGGGATCGGCGGAATTCAACTTTCCTACCTGGGCTATGACCTTCCGGCAACAGCTCCGCTGTCGCTGACCGAGGTTCTGCCTGAACCATAAACCGCTCTGAAACAAACCGTACGATGCGGGAACCAGATTACCTCTCCGCTGGTCGATGGATAATCCTCAAGCCGGATGACCAAAGATCGACCGGTACGGGATGTCTGAAACGAGAAGCACACTGTCTCCAGAACAGCGAAACGTGGGAGAGTTTTGTGCCTCTCTCGGGTTTTGGGTTGCAGAGAGGTGTAACTCACGAGAGTTGCAAAAGATTTTCTCACTCTGTCACACTGTAGAGGTGTCTATCATTTTCTGCTTAGGTGAGCCTTCTAACCTGAGAGTCGCTGGTTCGATTCCAGCCGGGCGCGCCAGAGAGTTTGTTTGCCATGCGTTGGTTGCTCAGTCCATCCCGTCTTGCGATTATTGCGTCAGGCCTCGTACTTTTCTATGCGCTCGTCGGGTTTTTTCTCGTCCCCTACCTGATTAAATCCTACGTCATTCCTGCTGTTGCCGAGAAACTCAAGCGCCAGGTATTGGTCAAAGAGGTGGAACTGAATCCCTTTACACTTTCGCTTTGGTTGACGGGCTTCGAAATTCGAGAGACGGATCAGTCTGCCTTGCTTGGGTTCGAAGAGTTCTTCATCAATTTTCAGGCTAGCTCCCTCATTCGTCGAGCCTATGTGTTCGACACCATTCGGCTCACGGTGCCCTATGTGTCCGCGCGAGTGTTCAAAGACGGGCGCATGAATCTGGCAGGGCTTGTGCCACCGGACGACGAGCCACAATCGGATTCGCCGCCGCCAGCTGAGAAGACTCCCGCCGGGATTCCAGCTGTCGAAATCGGAGAATTCGAAATCACGCAAGGAGTCGTTGAGTTTCGCGATGAATCAAAGCCGAAGCCGTACGCGCTCGATATCGTGCCGATCCGTATCGTGCTCAAGAACTTCCACACCAAGCCGGGCGGCGACAACTCGTATTCCTTCACGGCGGAGTTGGGCAAGGGCGAAACTCTGTCCTGGGCCGGCACGGTCTCACTCGAACCGATTCAATCCTCCGGAAAGTTCTCTCTCTCCGGCGTCAAGCTGCCCACGCTGTGGCAATACCTCCATGATCGATTCCGTTTCGACGTCATCGATGGCTCCGTTGCAGCAGATGCCAAGTACGTGCTCGATGCGAGTGCGACCCCCATCAAGTTTCAAATTTCAGAGGCGAATATCCAAGTCGAGAAGCTCGCGGTCAGGGAAGATGGGAGCCTCGATCCGGTGATCACAATTCCTATGTTGAACGTGGAGGGTGTCGACATGAATCTCGCGACGCGCGAAGTCACGGTTGGGAACATCGCCGTTGAGCACGCGTCGTTCATCGCCTGGTTGAATCCTGACGGCACAATGAACTATCAGCAGATGTTTGCTCCTGTGGATTCTGCCGAGCCTCCGCCGATTGCGGACAGTTCCTCTCCAAAACCCAAAGACGAGAAGCCATGGGCCATCTGGCTCAAGGAGATTACACTGCAGGATCATTCGCTCGATTTTGACGATCGCACCTTGACGACTCCGGCCCATGTCGAGGTGCGGGCCTTGACCGTCAAGACCCGTGACGTGCGGATTCCGATCACAAAGGCGCTGCCGCTAGAGGTGGGGATGCAGCTGAATGGGACCGGAACGATTCGTGTGGATGGATCGGTGCTGCCCAGCCCGTTTCAGGCCGATGTCACCCTGGTACTCAATAATATAGCGATCAGGCCGTTTCAACCGTACTTTGAAAAGTTTGCCCGGATCGATGTCCAGTTCGGCACGATCAATCTCGACGGGTCGATGTATATCGCCACCGAACATCCGAGCGGCCCGCTCATGCTGTATGAAGGCAACCTCGGTGTCGAGGGATTGAGCGTGGCTGACCGCGGTCAGGGCGATGAGGTGGCCTCACTGCAAGCATTGTCCCTCAAAGGAGTTCGTGTGACCGTCGACCCGACCACAGTCTTGATTAAAGAGGTAGGTCTTCAGCAGCCGATGGCGCATCTCGTTGTGCAGCCGGACGGTGGATTGAACCTCAGTAAGCTTGCCGCTGAGTCGCCGCCTTCGACCTCAGAGGATGAGCAGGCTGTGAAGCCCCAGAAGGTCAAGAGCCCACTCATTCCGGTGACGGTCGGAGTAGTGAAATTGGCCAAAGCGGCCGTGACATTTCGAGATGAGTCGGTGCAACCTCATGTCCTCACAGGGCTTTCCAATTTCACCGGCACGATCAAGAGATTGTCGTCGAAGCAGTTGGCTAGGGCGGACGTTGATCTTGCCGGTCGAGTGGGTCAGGCGGCGCTGCTCAAGATCGCGGGGACCATCAATCCCTTGAGCGAGGATGCATTTACTGATCTCACGATTACCCTCGGCGGCATGGACTTGACGGCGGAAAATCCCTACAGCGGCAAGTATGTGGGGTATGGATTGTCCAAGGGGAAGCTCTCGCTCGATTTGAAGTACAAGATCTCTCAGAAGCAACTTGAAGCGGAAAATAAAGTGCTGGTCGATCAACTGACGTTCGGGGAAAAGGTCGATAGTCCGGATGCCACGTCGCTCCCTGTCAAATTGGCTGTGGCGCTCTTGAAGGACCGCCAGGGACGCATCGACATCGATTTGCCTATTCGTGGCGACTTGAAGGATCCCGACTTCAAGTACGGCAAGGTAGTGATCTCGACGCTGCTCAATTTGCTCACGAAAATTGTGGCCTCTCCGTTTGCACTGATGGGAAAACTTGTTCCAGGCGGCGACGACGAAGATCTGCAGTTCATCGAGTTTCTTCCAGGTAGCGCGGCGGTGATCGATGAGGAACTGAAGAAGTTCGAAACCTTGGTGAAGGGGCTGGGAGAACGGCCCGGTTTGCGCCTGGAGGTTACCGGCGCTGCCGATCCTGTTCGTGATCGAAACATGCTCGGTCTTCAGAAGCTGAACGCACAGCTGCTGGCCAGATGGCAGCAGAGGAAGGGCATAAAAGAGATTGACCTGCCGATTGCTGACGAGGAACGCGCGGTCAAAGAGCTCTTCGATCAACAGCGCAGTCTACAGCCGGTGTCGGCGCCGGCGGAGGGTGCGCAGGTCGATTCGAAGCCTCTTACAGTTGAGGACATGCGGCGACAGCTAGTTGCCGCCATACCGGTTCCCGATTCGGACCTTCGTTTCCTGGCGCAGCAACGGGCGGAACAGATGCGCGGGCAATTAGCCGGGGACGGCAAGCTTGCCGACGACCGTGTGTTCCTGACGGAAGTCGATCTGACTGCGTCGGATAACGACAAGGTGAGAAGCCGGTTGAACATTACTGCCGGTGAATAAGTCGCGTATCCCCCCCTTGCGCTTCGTCCAGGAAGAACAGTATCGTATCGAAATCGGCAATATCGATTCATCGAATGGAATAAAGGAGGCTACCATGGCAGTACGACTGGGAGATGAGGCGCCGAATTTTACGGCAGAGACAACCGAGGGCACCGTCAATTTTCACGAGTGGTTGGGCGGCGGGTGGGGGATTCTCTTCTCGCACCCGAAGGATTATACGCCGGTCTGTACGACCGAATTGGGGACCGTCGCCAAGATTACACCTGAGTTCAAGAAGCGCGGCGTGAAAGTCATTGCCGTCAGCGTCGATCCATTGGATTCGCATAAGGGCTGGATCAACGACATCAATGAAACGCAAAAGACCACGATGAATTATCCGATCATCGCCGATCCTGATAAGAAGGTCGCAACCCTGTACGACATGATCCATCCGAACGCAATTGACAACATGACCGTCCGATCAGTGTTCATTGTCGGCCCGGATAAAAAGGTGAAGTTAACGTTGACCTATCCAGCTTCATGTGGAAGGAACTTCGACGAATTATTGCGGGTAGTCGACTCGCTTCAGTTAACCTCGAAGTTTAAGGTCGCCACGCCGGCCAACTGGAAGGATGGAGAGGATTGCATCATCACTCCGGCTGTCAACGATGCTGAAGCCAAGACGCTCTTCCCCAAGGGCTTCACGGTCGTGAAGCCTTACCTGCGCTATACTCCTCAGCCGAACAAGTAGCGAATGGTGTGACCGATATTAGGGACGGGAGAGGCGGTGAGCCTCTCCCGCCCTTCGTCTATCTGAGGCGTACCTCCTACCGACTTGTGTCCATGTACTCAACAGGAAAGGGATCGGCTGATTGCTGGGGGAGAGGAACTGTGTTAACGTAAATTCTCAATGCGACAGATAAGTGACAAGTCATCGTGTTCTCGGATGTTGATCCTCGTGTGGGTGTCCATATGGATGCTCATAGTTCCATTTTTCCATGTGCATCCCGAGGCAGACCATCATCATGGGGATGCGAGCCATACTCATGGTGGCACGATCCATACGGTGTTCTCCCCGGACCTCGAGTGCGAGTACACAGAAACTGTCCACGATTCGACCTGCCCTGAATCAGCGCATCAGCACCTTCAAGCTAATGCGCATTTCGGTCATGCGCTCAATCACGCTGAACTCGATTTTTCACTGTTGCCCGTTCCGATCGATCGTCCACTGCCGAAGCCGGGGATTATAGTTGCTGAATTCCCATCCGACGGCAGTACCACGACTGACCAAGCGATTGTCGTGGCTGCATTACAACCCGATACTCCACCCAACATTGTATTTCTTTCCACTGCCCTTCCTCTTCGTGCTCCTCCTGTTCAATTCCTCTGATCCATTTTTCGTGTCTTGTTAATCGAGTAACGCAGCATAACGCTGCCAGCTGTCGCGTGAAGGGCGCTGCCCTTCACGTATTCTGACTTCTGGAGAACGCAATGACGTCCGCTTCGAGCCGTCCGCCTTATCATGGAGGGTCCGAGCGTATTGCCTGCGAAGAGATAGGAGCCTGACCAATGAGAGCCAGACGGATCACTCGGACCGGTTCATACATACTCGCGCTGTACCTGCTGGTCACAGCGTGTGGGGATTACAGCAGCGAATCACCAGCATCGGAGCCAAAAGCGAGTCCACAGTCAGGGGGGGCTCCTCGCATCATCACCATTCAGCCTCCGGCGTCCGTGCGGGGTCGAATACGGATCGACCCGGTTGCCGCACACATGGTTCCAGAAGTGGTGACGGCCCCAGGCGAAGTCGCGCTTGATTTGAAGCAGGTCGCCAAGATTACGTCCCGGATCGAAGGGCAAGTCGAGAAGATTCACGTGCAGCTCGGTGATCGGGTCAAGCCAGGTCAGCCAATCGCAGCCATCGGCAGCTTGCAGTTCGATCAGTTGATTGAGGAGTACCTCGTGAGCAAGGCGCAGGTCGATGTTGCAGAAAACAGCTTCCGGAGGACGCAGAAACTGCGAGCCGAGGACATCGTATCCGAGCGGAAGCTCATCGAAGACAAGGGCCGATATCTGGAAACGAAGGCGAGATTTCAGCACGTCCGCGAGAAACTACAGAACATGGGCATGACGGCAGATGAACTACATCAGCTGGAGCATGGAAGCCATCAGGAGGGGCATCGCTATATCCTTACCTCGCCGATCGCCGGAACGGTCGTCGCGCAACATGTGGTGCGAGGGCAGGGGGTGGCTCCTGGATATGAACTGTTCGAGGTTGTCGATACGAGCCGGGTCTGGGTCTTTGCAAATCTGCCGATCGAACAGGCCCGAAAGTTCAAGGAGGGCGATCTGGGGAAGATCCTACCGAAGGGCGGTGAGCCGGTCACGGCTCCGCTCACCTATCTTGCACCGGTCGCGGACGAGACCACGCGCACGATTCGAGTTCGGTTCGAGGTCGCAAACCAGCAGCACCGCCTGAGGCCACGAGAGTATGTGGATGTTCAGCTGGCCATCGCGAGCCCACCGACCTTGGCCATCCTCGTCTCAGCAGTGACGACGGTGGACAAGGTGCGAGGGGTCTTCGTACAGCGGGAGACTGGGTATGCATTCGTCCCGATTGAAGTCGGCCGCGAAGGCGGGGGTTGGGTTGAAGTGCGGAAGGGACTGACAGAAGGCGAGCAGGTTGTCATCGACGGGGTCTTTGACCTGAAGAACGTCCTTCTGAAAGAACATATCGGAACCGGAGAGGGAGGGTAAGATGGAACGGCTGTTTACCCTCTCGCTGCGCTACCGATTCTTCACTGTGGTGGCAACGAGTTTCGTGATCGCCATCGGCCTGTGGTCCTTCTTCCGCCTCACCATTGACGCCATGCCGGATCTGACCCCGGTCCAAGTCCAAATCCTGACCCGTTCTCCAGCGCTTGGCCCGGTTGAAGTGGAACAGTTCATCACTTTTCCAATCGAAGCCTCATTGAGCGGATTGCCTGCCCTACGTGAGCTCCGATCTGTCTCGCGCTACGGGCTCTCGGCGGTCACCGCAATTTTCGAAGATCGGACGGACATCTACCGCGCGAGACAGTTAGTTGCCGAACGGCTTGCCCGTGCGATGGAACGTATCCCCGTCGAGTATGGCCGTCCGATGATGGGACCGTTGACGACCGGATTGGGCGAAGTCTATCAATTCACCGTAAAAGGAAACGGCTACAGCGCCATGGCGCTCCGAACGCTTCTCGAATGGGAGATTGGGATGCGGCTGCGAGCCGTACCGGGCGTGGTCGAAGTCAATATTTGGGGAGGAGAGCCTCAGCAGTTCCAAGTGATAGTAGAGCCCGCGAAGATGCTGTCCTACAAACTATCGCTTCGGCAGGTGTTTGAGGCGCTCGAACGGAACAATGCCATCGCCGGCGGCGGCTACATTGAGCATCAACGCGAGCAATTGCTCATTCGGGGTGAGGCCTTGGCAACCCAGGTGGCGGACCTCGCGAGGATTGTGGTGGCGCACGGCCCCGGCGGGGTGCCGATCTACATCTCAGACCTCGCGACGGTGAAGGAGGCGTCGGCGCTCCGCATTGGCGCGGCGACGGCGATGGGAGAGGGCGAAACCGTCATCGGCATGGTCCAGATGTTGGCAGGCGAGAACGCGCAACAGGTTGTTGAACGTGTCAAAACCCGAGTGAGAGAGATTGAAGCGATTCTCCCTCCTGGTGTGACGATCGAGCCCTACTACGATCGGACCATCTTCGTCTCGAAGGTGATCCGCACCGTGCGCAACAATTTGCTTGAAGGGGGACTCCTCGTCATCGCCGTGCTGTTCCTCTTCCTCGGCGATCTCCGCGCAGGCGTGATCGTGGCCTCCGCCATTCCGTTATCGATGTTGATCGCATTCAGCGGGATGATGCAGGCGGGACTCTCCGGCAACCTCATGAGCCTCGGCGCCATCGACTTTGGATTGCTCGTGGATGGTTCGGTGGTGATGGTTGATAACATCCTCCGGCGATTGGCGAAGAAAGGCGTCATGAGCCCGGAAGCACGACTGAATGAGATCCAGGCGGCTGGCCGCGAGGTGCTGCGCCCCATGACCCTCGCCGTCAGTATCATTATTCTCGTGTACGTACCGATCCTGGCGCTGACCGGAATCGAAGGAAAAATGTTCCGTCCGATGGCACTGACCGTCATCCTGGCCCTGGCTGGATCGCTCCTCCTCGCGGTGACGGTCACCCCGCTGCTCGCCTTCTGGTTTGTGCGGGCGAACCCTGGACAGGAAGACACGCGTGTGATCGGCATGCTGCGCCGTGCCTATGAGCCCTGTCTCAGATGGGCGATCGCACGCCCGGCATGGGTGGTCACACCGGCTGTGGGGCTGTTTGTCGTGAGTCTCGGAATCACCGCGTCGCTCGGCATCGAGTTTGTCCCCCGACTCGACGAAGGAGATATGGCAGTACAAGTATGGCGGTTACCCAGTGTGTCGCTGAGCGAGTCGGTCCGGAATGCCTTGGACGTTGAACGGGTGGTTCGCCAATTTCCAGAAGTCGTGCAGGTGGTGACCAGAACCGGGAGCCCCGAGGTGGCGACCGACGTGATGGGCGTGGAGCTGTCCGATATGTTCGTCATCCTCAAGCCGCAGCACGAATGGACGACGGCCAGCACTCGTGAGGACCTGATCGCCAAGATGAAGCCCGCCATTCTCGAAGCGGTTCCTGGCATCGGCCTCGGATTCACGCAACCGATCGAGATGCGCTTCAACGAATTAATCGCGGGAACGCGCTCCGATCTCGCCGTCAAAATCTTTGGGCCTGATCTGGACGTGCTCAAACAGCAGGCCGAGGCCGTGGCGCGCCAGTTAGAAACCGTGCAGGGAGCAGCCGACATCAAAGTCGAGCAGGTCGCGGGTCTTCCACTGCTGCGAGTGATTGTGGATCGGGAACAGATTGCCCGGTATGGGCTCACGGCCGACGATGTGCTCACCCTTGTTCAAACCACACGTGTGGGACGTGTCGTCGGCACGGTGGTGCAAGGCCCCCGACGCTTTGACCTCGTCGTCCGCTTAGCCGACAGCGCGTTAGCCGATCCTCTCGCACTGGGCAATCTGCTCATCCCGACCGGTCAGGGTGAACTCGTTCCCCTTTCCCGCGTGGCGGCTATCCGAGTGGACACGGGGCCGGCACAGATCAGTCGGGAGCATGTGCAGCGACGTATCGTCGTGGAATCCAACATTCGAGGAAGGGACCTCGGCAGCTTTGTGGCAGAGGCTCAGCGTACGGTGGCACGCGAAGTAACGCTTCCGATAGGGTACGAATTGACATGGGGTGGACAGTTTCAGCATCTCCAAGAAGCCACCAGCCGCTTAGCCGTGGTCGTGCCCATCACCCTCCTCCTGATTCTGGGTGTCCTGTCAGTCATCTTCGGGGCTATGCGTCCCGCGTTACTGATTTTTCTCAATGTCCCCTTGGCGCTATCTGGTGGCATCCTGGCCCTCTGGCTACGCGGTTTGCCGCTCAGTATTTCGGCAGTCATTGGATTCATTGCCCTGTTCGGCATTGCGGTGCTCAATGGTGTCGTGCTGGTCAGCCATATCCGGCTACTTGAAGCAGAAGGGCTTTCAACCGATCAGGCAGTCGTGCAGGGGGCAATCGACCGACTTAGGCCCGTGCTGATGACGGCACTTGTCGCCAGCCTCGGCTTTCTCCCCATGGCGGTAGCCACCAGCATGGGAGCCGAGGTCCAGCGGCCTCTCGCGACTGTCGTCATCGGAGGATTGGTCACCTCGACGCTGTTGACGTTATTGGTCATTCCGGCGCTCTACAGCCGGATCATCGGTAACGTACGGCTCTCACTCAAACCATAAAGGTGCAGTGGTGTTTAGATTGGTATGTGGGAGGCGCTAAGTATTTGCAGGCTTGCGCGGGATTGGAGGAGGGTACTGAGTCATCTATTTCACTCCTTTGGGGTCCAGCCAAAGACGATAACCGCCATACCAAGCATGGCGATTCCGGCCCCAGCCCAGTCGAAGACGGAGAGCTTCTCGCCGTCTACGACCTTGAGCCAGACGAGGGCCGTTGCCACGTAGACACCGCCATAGGCAGCATAGACTCGTCCACTGGCGGCTGGGTGGAGAGTGAGAAGCCAGACGAAAGCGGCGAGACTGAGCGCTGCCGGAATGAGCAGCCAGATCGATCCGTCCTTGCGAAGCCAGAGGTATGGGAGAAAGCAGCCGACAATCTCAGCGAGGGCTGTGAGAACGAAGAGCCCAGCGGTCTGAAGCAAGATCATAGACATGTTCTCCTTCTTATGGGCGATAACGTGTCATCATGTACGACAAGAATCAAGTTCGAAAATCAGGGCGGGTGATTGACAATTTCATATGATGCTGGGTCTGCCAGTTTATACGAGCAGCAATCCGGCAGCCCGAACTTTTTTCCATGAGGTTGTACCAAGGAAGATCTCAAAATCCTTTGCTGTGCCTGGAAATGTGGGCGTCGTTTCACGGAGGAGGGGATAGGGACGTGATGGGTTGTTGCGAGGCGTGGCTCGTCGAATCAGACCGTCAAGCCACTGGGCCTGTGGATTGGCGAACGTGACGGCCTGATCGCTGCTGTGCCCCGGCAGAATGAGTCGCGTCCTTCTTCCGGCAGGCTCACTGACCGGTTCACCACCGAGCCATACGAACCGGCGTTCTGTCTGCGGGTTATCCTCAGCTATTCTTTTCTTGAGCAGACGGCGTGTCCATAAGGGGGAGACCTGAGTTTTTGGCACGGAATGATCGAACCACTGGCGGACATCGAGCTTGAGGCCGCGCCGTTCCAAGTAATTGAGGATAGACCGGCGTAATCCTTCGCCGAGCCACTCCGGCGTCTCCCCGCATCGGTCTTCATGTAGAAAGTCGTTCTCGGCAAAACCCTGAAACTTGGGACCAAGGATGCGCAATCCGTGGGCGGCCGGCTTGAGTCCGATCGGGCTATGGGCTGTGGTGGTGAAGCGATGCCAAAAGGCGGATTGAATCAGATCTGCCGCGAACAATTGCCGCACTCGTTCAAGTGAGTCCACAGTTTCTTGCATGGTCTCAGAGGGACACCCATACATGAGATAGGCGTGAATGAGAATGCCTGCGTCTTTGAAGGCTGCCGCCACCAGCGCGGTTTGATCGACGGTAATCCCTTTCTTGATCTTCTCCAGCAGACGGTCCGATGCCGCTTCAAGGCCTGCCGTCACGGCGATGCAGCCGGAGGCTGCCAGGAGACGGCAAAGATCCGGCGAGAAGGCTTCTTCAAAGCGGATATTTCCCCACCATGAAATCGTAATGCCTTTTTCCAGTAGCCGTAAGGCGAGAGATTTTAACGCGGCGGGAGGTGCTGCCTCATCGACGAAGTGGAATCCCCGGCAGCCTGTTTCCGCGACCAACTGTTCGATCTGTTGGATGAGCCGATCGGTCGGCGTCATTTCATAGCGGCTGATATAGTTGAGTCCGACGTCGCAAAACGTGCATTGCTTCCAATAACAGCCGTGAGCAACCGTGAGCTTGTTCCAATGGCCTTCAGACCAAAGACGGTGCATCGGGTTCGTGCTGTCTAAGATCGTGAGATAGCGATCCAGTGTCAGGCCGCTATAGGTCGGACAGCCAATCTCATCCATGCTGAACTCACGATCCGACATATCGTTTGCAAAGGCCACCCGATTCTTGTCGCGATAGAAGGTCCGGCAGAGTTGCGTGCGCGGTCTGGTCCCTGCCAGATGTTCGATCAATGAAAGCAGCGGCCGTTCTCCGTCGTCGAGGGTGATGTAATCGACGTAGTCGAATACGCGTGGGTCCGACAGGCGTCGAAGTTCCGTATTGGCATATCCGCCGCCAAGGGCAATGGCGATGTCGGGTCGTTGACTCTTGACCGAGTGGGCCATACGAAACGCGCCATAGAGATTGCCGGGAAAGGGAACCGACAGGCAAACGAGCGATGGGTTGAAGCGCGTGAGATATTCCCACAGCGATTCGAGCATGAATTGATCCGTCAGTGTCGGAGGGATCGCTACCGCGTCGATGATTGTCTCAAACGACGAGGCTGCTCGTGCGATATGTTCGGCATAGCGACTCAGAGCAAAGTGAGGAGATACAGTCGCCTGGACCAGATCGGCCAGGTCCTCAAGAAATAAGGTAGCGAACCGTTTGGCTCGATCCTGTTCCGATAATGCGCGTGATGACGCAGCCCCTTCGCTATGGCCGGCAAACCGGGGGCCTTGCGGAAGAAATCCTGGACGGGCGAGGAGCAAGGCTAGAGAGGAGTTACGGCCTTGGAGAAATTCGATGACCGGGTCGATGGCATTCAGATAGGCCTGCTCGATCGCCAGCATCTGTCTGGCCTCACCGGGCAATTCATTTCCTCGCTCGCGAATCTGCGCAAACAAGGCTTTGATCCCCGATCGGCAAAAGAGCCGCAACACCATGTCGATCCCGATGTCGGCTTGGGCGGCATCAATCCCTCGGCCCCGGAGAAAGCCTGTGAGATAGGCGGTGGAGGGGTAGGGTGTATTCAGTTGAGTGAGCGGAGGGATGAGTAGCAAGACGGAGGGCGTCGGCATCCGCTCACATACCATACCTCTTTGAGAGAATGCCAGGTTCAGGTGTCATGACAGAAAATTTGAACCGCCATTGGAATTTTCCATGCTTCCTGCGCTATTGTACGCTCATGATCCGGGAGGGTGTTCTAGTATGACGGCGGCCCATCTCCTCTACAGCGATTTCAATTGTCCGTTCTGTTATGCGATGCACGAGCGGCTGCACGAACTGAACCTGATCAGCCGCTGTGAATGGCGGGGGGTGCAGCATGCCTCGCATTTGCCTCGTCCGATGAAACCCTGGCAGGGTGCGTTGGGTGCTGAGCTGCGCCACGAAGTGGCGGTCGTACAGCGGCTGGCGCCCGGACTGCCGATTGCACTCCCTCCTGGTAAGCCCAATACGAGACCGGCGATTGAACAAGCGATGGGATTCCTACGACGTGACCCATCGCATATGATGGCATTTGTGCGTGAGACCTATCGGGCCTTTTGGTGTGAAGGCAGGGACATCTCTGATCCGGAGGTGCTCAGGCAGCTGGTCGAGCAGGTAGGAGGTTCACCAGAGAGTATAGGCACGATCGACGAACAGATAGTAGAGTCACCAGAGAGTATAGCCCCGGTCAACGCAGAAGATCACCTGTTGGCCAAATTATGGGGAGCGGCCTGGCGCAACACAGGCCAGGCCGGCGTTCCCCTTCTTGTCTCTCCGGAGGGTGAGCTCCTTGTCGGCTGCGTACCTTCCGAAGATATCCGGCGGTTCTTCGCCAGACCGAACTAGACCATGTCCAGATTCAGCACAAAGTTCTGCAATTCTCGCCGATGTTCCTCTTCGGTGTTCTTAAGATTTTCGATCTCCTTGCGAAGTTTCTCCAACTCGGTTTCCTGCTGGTCCAACTTCTTGACGTAGCGATTATAGAGATCGGAGTTCTGCTGGAGGCGCTGCATGTTCTCGCGGATGCGAGCGTGCTCCGCGGTGATCTCGGCGGTGCGTTGGTCCAGGCGCGTCCGCTGGGCGCGTGCGTCGTCCAGCTTGCCGCGTAATTGGACGACACGTTGCAGCGCCTCTTTCACTCTTGAGCTGACTTCCTTCGCCTGCTGGTAATAGACGATCTGGTCGATGCCGCTCTCCATCAAGAGGATCGATTCCTGGATGGGCAATGTTTCCTTGACGCGGAGCGTCGTGGTTTTCCCCGGATCGACTCCGACGCTAAATCGGTAGAGTTCGCGCGTCCGTTCTGTCGGTTCTTTCGGTTCGACGAGTTTCCAGTCTGCACGGTAGGGTTGCTCGATCAATAGCGTCTTGGCTTTCGCGTCGCGATTTTTCACGAGATAGGTCCGGTCTTCGACCAAACGGCGCGAGATGAGCATCGTGCCTTTCTTCAGCGAGACGGTCGCCAGTTCTTGCGTGCCGCCTTCGAGTTTCGGCTCCACTTCGGTCTTGAGATCGAGCGCATAGCTGATCAGCCGATCTTGTCCGGGAGGAAGATCCTCGATGCGCGCATCGCCGGCATAGGTTCCGCTGTCGAAGAGCGTGATGGGGCCTTGCATCAAATGAAGTGCCGACGTGTTTTTCAGCCGATACCCATTCAGCGGGTGTTTCGCATTGACGGTCTGATTGTAGAGAGACACTTTCTGGCCATGGAGCGTTTGGCCGATGATGGGCAGCAGCGCGCTGGTGTGTTTGGCGAGGTTGACTGTCTGATCGATGCGATACTCGAACAACTCGCCCTTGTCTTCGGCCATTGCCATGGAAACGACACCTTCTTCCAATCGTCCCATCTCCATCTCGTGAGGGGCGGCTGCTGCAGGTGCATTGGCCCTCTCGCTTGCAAAACCTTGAGCCAGCTTACCGAGCAAGCGCTCTTTCTTCATGTCGCTGCGGGCTGGTGAGGGAGAAGCCACTGCTTTGAGTTCATCCATGGCGTCGCCGTACATCTGAGGTCTGAGATTGGCATAGAGCTCCGGTTGGACAACCGGACGTGGATTATAGAGCGGTTGATACAGATCCATCGTGAAAGAAATAGGCCGTCCGGAAACAAGTGAGAGTGTGACGTTGCGCCAGTCCTGCGTGGTCTGGTTCTCCACAATGGCCCAGCCTTGCAAATAGGGCGATTTGTCTTCGTCCAAGACGAGTCTATAGGTAGTCTTCCAGACGGGAGTTTCCGTGAGATACGCGACACGGGCACGGCGATTCCCGGTGCCGTCGAAGGTAATCGAGACCGTTTTCTTCTGGGCGTCGTGATTCGCCGCGAGCGCGGCCAACGCCTGGTGCAACTCGGCATTCAAGGCAGGATTGGTCAATTTGATGCGCTGCACGTTCGCCAGCAAAAGTGAGCGGAGCCCGTCTTCTGTCAGGAGCGTGATATATTCCTGCTCGATGACACGGCGCTGCGAACCCTCGCCGACGGACTCCGTTTTCTTCTCCACGCCCAGCAACGTGCCGGTGATGGGATTAGGCGCGGTGACTTCGACCGGCTCCCCGCGGACTTGAGTCAAAATCTGCCCCAGGGTCGGGTTGCCGTTCAGATTGACGCCGAAGTTTCCCAGTGTTTTCGTGACAGGATCGTGCGAACCGTAGGTGATAGTTGAGACCCTGCCGCCGCCAAAGTCCTGCACGACCAGACTTTTCAGCATGTCATTGATCTGGGAAACGTTGAAGCGGAGATCGAGTTGTGCGCGGTTGTTGAGGGACCCATCATGCTGAAAATACCCCACGCCGCTGGAATAGAGCACGATTTTCGAAAGGGGAAGTGCCGCCCCTTCGTCTGCCAGAACAGGCCAGGGAGACAGCAGGAATGAAACGAGGATCAACCGCATCACGAGGATGCGACCGGAGTGAATCGACCGTGCAAACATAGCAGCCTCCATCGTAGGGTGTTGCACCAGGCCACGCAGGCCACGGTGATATGACGTATCCTTGTCATGTCGTCAAGGACCGAATCCTTTCAGTATCGGGTGTTGAAAAAGGCTCCCCAGCTTCGTTCTCGCATCGCTCAGACCCTCAACGTACCCCAAGGGTACGCCTCGGATCTTCGCTTGCTGCGGCCTTGCTGGGAGATCTTTTTGAACACCCTACGGGCTGGTTGGCCTCTTACTCCGAATTGTTCTCCGGTTTATCTCATGATACTATTCGATCCCATGGGCTTGCGAGGATGAGATTTTGATCGGACAAATCGTCAAGGTCTTCCGCGCAATTCAGTCGAATCGTGGCTGACCAGACCTCACATGTCCCTCCAGAATCTCCATCGCCTGATCCTCAACGAGAAGCCTTGGTGGCGACGGCTGAATTCTTGGCCAAGATTCTGGATACGACCGTCAAAATTCCCGGTACACCCTTCTATGTGGGGCTCGATCCGTTGCTTGGATTGATTCCGGGAATCGGTGACGTGCTGGCCAATCTTATCGGGACCGTCATCCTGATATTGGCTGCGCGACTTGACGTGCCGCAGATCGTCATCGCGAGGATGAGCGTCAACCTCCTCATCAACGGAACCATCGGCGCGATTCCCATCCTCGGCGATCTTTTCTCTATTTGGTTCCGGAGTCATGCGAGAAACGCAGAACTACTACGGCGGGCTGCGACGCAACCGCATCGAGAAACACAGCAGGCCAGACTATATGTGGCCGGCATCATCGGTGGGACTGTCGTACTGCTGCTGCTCGCCGTTGCATTTGTCCTGTGGATCGTCGTGAAACTCTGGACGGCAATCGCCACGTGAACAGAATGACAATACTGTGAAGAGTGGCCTGGCTAGCCTGCATTCTTCATGGACAAATCCGCTGTAATCCCCGATGCGTTGACCCTGGGCGCAGAACCTGTTCCGAGGGCTAACTAGAAGAAATATCTTTCCTCTCGCCTCGTGTCCCTGCTCAAGCCGGCCTCAGAAGCGGATTTGCGGCTAACCGGCATGAATAATGCTCTCTACAGACTCCCGGAAATGCCCTGCATCCCGATTCTTCATTCACACGCGCCATTCCCATGTCATGGGAATGAATAGCAGCCTAGGCAGATATAGGTATCCTTGAAAACTCCGATCTCATCCTGGCGCATCGGAATGGCATGAAAGTATCAGCGGTATCAGCAAAGGGAGGAGCCGTCATGACGACCTGGAACTCATGGTTGTTTTGGCCCAATAACGTGGCCTTGTCCGTGCTTGTGCTGGTCGTACTGGCGATGTTGTTTCTGTATGCGGCGCGCAAGCCGATGCACGGGGTCATTCACTCAGTGTGCGCGTTGGCGTCTCAGTCCATGAGGTTCATCTCCCGTTGGTTGTTCCTGGCTGCGGAAAATGTGCGGGTGCGTAATCAGTCGGTGCTGCTGGCGCACGGGCAGGAAAGCACCGCGGCCCTCATCGATCGAGAATTTGAACGAGTGGGGGATATCATTCGCAAAGACCTACAGGAATTTCCCGCTTTTCAGCGCAAAATGATGGAGGAAGCGACGCGTATCGAAGAAGACTATCGCAAATGCGGAGAGGTTCCGCCGCCCCCTCCGGAATGGGTGAGCGCGCTCAAGTCAGTCGCGCAGATCAAATCAGGAGGCGATATTCCACGCAAGCTTTTGGAAGACATCAACAAATCCATTCAGAAGATCCATGATCAGACGGTAGTGGAATTCCGGCGCTCGTATGAGGAACGTCACAAGATATTGAAAGCGATGCAACCGTCATGGCGGTCTGTGGAAAAAATGATAGGCGAAATGGACAAGAAGATGCTCACGCTCCAGACCAACGTGAAGCAGATTGACGGATATATGGGAACATTCGAGGGCATACGGGCCAAGGACAATAAAACCGAACATGCGCTGACGGTGTCCGGCTTCGTGCAGTTGGCGATCTCCTCGCTGGTCCTGGTGATCGCGTTAGGCGGAGCGTTTATCAACTACAAACTGATCGCGCTGCCCATGTCAGAGATGGTGGGCGCCAGCGATTACATCACCGACAACATGAAGACGTCGGATGTCGCGGCGCTGGTGATTATTTTGATGGAAGCCTCGATGGGCCTGTTCCTGCTCGAATCGCTGCGCATTACGCAGCTGTTTCCCAGGATCGCCAGCATGGAGGATCGTATGCGCCGCCGTTTGACGGTGGCGTCGCTGGTTTTCTTGATTATCCTGGCTTCGATCGAGTCGTCCCTCGCACTGATGCGCGATATGCTGGTTGCCGACAAGGCTTCGTTGATGCGCGATCTCGCTTCCGTCGCTCCGACCGCGTCAGATGGCTTGTTGACCAGCATACCGATGATCGGACAAATGATCATGGGCTTCGTGCTTCCGTTTGCATTGGCGTTTGTGGCAATCCCGTTTGAAAATGTGGTGCACTCGCTGCGCACCGTCCTCGGTGTGTGTCTGGTGCAGGGCATGCGCGGTCTCGGTGTGGGGCTCAGGTTCGCCGGTCTGCTCTTCAAGCGGCTCGCCAAAGTGCTCGAATTGACGTATGACGTAACGATAGTTGTTCCGCTGATGATCGAGCGCTGGGTGATAGGAATGCGCGCAGGTTCGACGGGAGATACGGGGAATATGGAAGATAAGGAACTTTCCAAGTCCAGGAGGGCGGCATGAATAAATATCTGACCCTCCTGATTCTGTCGTTCGGCATGGTGTTCGTCGGCGCCTGTGGCGATAGTCGGATGCACAGCCAGGGCGTGTATATGCTGGTCGATACATCCGGCACCTATGCGCGGGAGATGAAGAAGGCATCCAAGATCATCAATTACCTGCTGGCAACGTTGAATCCTGGAGATTCACTGGCGGTGGCCAAGGTGGAGACTCGCAGTTTCACTGAAAAAGACATCGTCGCCAAGGTGACGTTCGACAAACGTCCTTCGCAGGCCACTTCGCAAAAGCGCGCGTTCAAAACCAGCATCGAGTCGTTTGCCGAGGGAGTCAAGGGCAGTGCCTATACCGACATCACAGGAGGTCTGATCCAGGGTGCTGAATACTTGAATGAGACCAAGGCCGGCATCAAAACCATCGTGGTGTTCTCGGATATGCAGGAAGAGCTGGGCAAAGGAACGATACGCGATTTCCCGATCAAGCTCGATGGGATTCGCATCGTAGCATTGAACGTCACGAAGCTGGGAACGGACAACGCCGATCCCCGACTGTATCTCGACCGTCTGACTCGCTGGGAGGCAAAGGTGCGCAAGGCCGGCGCCACCGAATGGGTGGTGGTGAACGACCTGGAGAACAATTTGGAATCTATTTTGACCGCTCGCTGACCGGGCTAGTCGCCGCATATCGTTCTGCAAGAGATACTTCACGTTTTCCCTTTCACGTCTCACGACTCTCATAGCGGTTGCCTTCATGAGGTGTGAAGCTTTATAGTTTCCGCCCGTTAAGCACTGTGTGGGCTGGCTGTCATAGTTCTTTTAATACAATGCGGAGGCGGTTCATGAGGACGATGCTTGTACTGGTTGTGTTGCTTGGGCTCGCGATTTATCCGGCGATGGCCGCTTCACCCGTTGAGAAGGGGGCTAAAGAATCGCCCGCAGGGCAGAAACCGAGTCAAGAGACGCCTGCTGCGGCGAAACCGCCGGAGGGGGCGATGGTGGTGGTGCCGGCGGGAGAATTCACGATGGGAAGCGCGACGGGAGATTCGGACGAAAAGCCGGAGCACAAAGTCTATGTGGATGCGTTTTCCATGGATGTCTATGAAGTGACGGTGGGGCAGTATGCGGCGTTTCTGCAGGCAAAAGGGATCGATCCGCCTTCGGATTGGAAGACGATGAATCAAACGGCGCATCAAAAGCGTCCTGTCGCCAATGTGGATTCGACGGAAGCGTCCTTCTACTGCAAATGGGTCGGCAAGCGGTTACCGACGGAGGCGGAGTGGGAGAAAGCGGCGCGGGGGACGGATGGCCGTCTCTATCCATGGGGCAACGATCTCCCGACGCCGCTTCATGCGAATTTTGGGAAACCGGAATGGAACAATCACGCGGTATTGGCGCCGGTGGGCTCGTTCGAAGCGGGTAAGAGTCCCTATGGCATCTATGATATGGCTGGGAACGTCTGGGAGTGGGTCAGCGATTTGTACGACTATAACTATTATAAGGTCAGCGCGTCGAAGAATCCGACAGGGCCGTCGACGGGCGGGACCAGGGCGGTCCGCGGCGGCGCCTGGAACAGCAATCCTCGGGCCATGCGCTCCTCGAATCGGAGCCTCATTTCGCCGACAGACCAGGGACTCAACGGGTTCCGGTGCGCGAAGACTCCGTAGTCCGCATCTTGGTATGCGCGCACCATCCTGAGGCTTACGAGACAAGCAGGACGGATCGGAATGAATCTCGCTTGTCGCGTACACTACATCTTGCGCATCTGGTCGTATAGCTATTTCACTGGAATACTGATCACAATCCCCCCCATGACATCATTGATCTTGAAGTCCCGTTTGGGACTTTCCGGATGAGAATTATGGCAGCCGATGCAAGACTGGGCCACAGCACGATCTGGATAAACAGCCCGGAAATAACTCTTTCCTCCTTCCGTCACAAATGCGGTAAAGGGTTTTGTCGGATGATTGAGGACAGACCCCAGGCCTCTCTTCTCAAAATCGCTTGAGCCGTAATTCCGTTTGTTGATCGGCCAGAGGCTGATCAATCGATACTCTATGCCGAGTCCTTTTCTTGTCATGACGCGGCCCGCCTCCATCAGGAGTTGAGCCGGAAGTGGCAGGGTATTCTTCTCCTTCCAGTTTTCCGAGGCAACGACCACCCCTTTGGCCTGCAGCCGTTCAACGACGTGCGTGGTGTACACCTCACGGTCCGATTCAATCATGGCGTACAAATAGTCCGCCACCGTTTCTACGGGCAGATTAAACGCTGTCTCTTCCGTCGCCGCGCTGCTCGGCCCGACAAAGCCGGTGACGCCCAAGCAGAACACCAGCATGAGAACTCCCCGTCGCAACTTGTTGGAGGATGTCATAGAAACCTCCTTGGTTTCCTCGTGGACCGGTCGGCGCCATTCGCCGCGGTTTCACGAGGGGGTGAGGTGCATTGCAGACACGAGGTTGCACAATCGTGTCTATGAGCAGGTGGATAAGTTCGGCCGTCAAGCTGGAGTCGAGAATATGATGAGGGGAGTGGAAGCAGTGACCTGCACGAGGCGACTGAGTCAGCTGGTCGTTATGATCGCTGGAGAAATGGAGGGAAGTAGCATAGTAGGAAAATACCAAAGCCATGGCCTGGTTCTCCCTATCAGTATGATGCAGCGTGCCCACCGGGGCATACGATGAGTGATCATACTCTTCGGTCTGCAAGCTGTCCAACTAGCCCACATTATTCATGAACACGTCTTCTGCAATCGCCGATCCGCTGCTACGACGAGCCTTCGGCCAGCGGGCTCGCACATCGGACCCTCAACGTACTGTTGGGGACTGGCGCCATTCTTTTTTGCGCCTGTTCCCGTCTGAGGAGCAACGGGACAGGACTGCCGCGGCTCGACTGCCCTCGATACGCTCAGGCCCCGAGCCTGTCGAGGGGGCTTGCCGAAGTCAGACGGCAGAGCCAGTCCCCAGGGCTCCGCGCGCCAGTCTCGCGAAGCGGCTCATCGCTTTCGCAATGAATTGTTATGAATAATGCGGATTCAATAATGCGGGCCGATTCGTGGCTCTGCACGGTTGTTTTTTTGAGGCCAGAGGCTTTATAGTTCCCGCCCATTAGCAGTGTGTGGCTATCATGGTTCGTCCGGTAAATTGTGGAGGCAGTTCATGAGAAGGATGCTCGTACTAGTTGCGTTGATCGTATTTGCTGCGTACCCGGCAATGGCCGCAGCGCCAGAGGGTAAGGGCACCAAGGAGGTAGTTACGGAGCAGAAGCCAAGTCAGGAGAAGCCCGCGGCGCTGCGCCCACCAGCGGGGTCGATGGTGTCGATACCGGCGGGGGAGTTTACGATGGGGAGCCCGGAGGGTGATGCAGACGAACGACCGGCGCACAAGGTCCAGGTGGATGCCTTTTCCATCGATGTGTACGAAGTCACGGTGGGTCAGTATGCTGAATTTCTGCGCTCAGGAGAAGCCCGCGCGCCGTTGGACTGGAATACCATGAACCAATCGGCGCACCAGAAGCGTCCGGTCTCCAATGTGGATTGGGCCGATGCGGCCGCCTACTGTAAATGGGCCGGCAAGCGCCTGCCGACAGAGGCGGAATGGGAAAAGGCGGCGCGGGGGACGGATGGCCGTCTCTATCCCTGGGGCAACGATCCCCCGACACCGCTCCGCGCGAACTATGGGAAAACTGGGTTGCACAACTATGAAATGTTGGCGCCAGTGGGGACGTTGGAAGATGGCAAGAGCCCCTATGGCGTCTATGACATGGCCGGAAATGTCTGGGAATGGGTCAGCGATTGGTATGACAATGACTATTACAAGAACAGCCCTGCGCAGAACCCTGACGGGCCGTCAAGGGGTGGGTTCAAAGTGATCCGTGGCGGCTCGTGGAACAGCAGTCAGCGGAACCTACGTGCCGCAGATCGGTACTGGGACCCGCCGTCGTTCCGGAGTTTATACTTCCCCGGGTTCAGGTGCGCGAAGCGCCCGTAGTCCACAGTAGGCTACAGAGTAGGCTGAAGCTGGGAAGGATGAAGGTCGGAGTCCGAATATTTCAGCCTTCAGTCTAGTCCTGCCTGCAGCCTGCGGAGCGCATTTCGTACTCATACCTATCTCAGTGGAATACTGATCACCAGCCCTCCCATCACATCATTGATCTTGAAGTCTCGTTTAGGGCTGTCCGGATGGGAATTATGGCAGCCGATGCAAGCCTGGGCCACCGCAAGGTCTGGATAGACGGCTTGGAAGTACCGGGCTCCCCCTTCCTTCACAAAGCCGGTATAGGGTTTAGTTGGATGAGTGAGGATCGTCCCCAGGCCAATCTTCTCGAACTCGCTTGAGGCGCCGTTCCGCTTGTTGATCGGCCAGAGGCTGATCAATCGATACTGCACGCCGAGTCCTTTTCTTGCCACGACGCGGCCAGACTCCATCAGGAATTGAGCCGGGAGAGGCAGGGTATTTTTCTCCTCCCAATTCTCCGAGGCTACGACCACCCCTTTGGTCTGCATCCGTTCAACGACGTGCTTGGTGTACACCTCACGGTCTGCTTCAATCAGGGCATACAGATAGTCCGCCACCTTTTCTACAGGCAGATTAAACGATGTCGACTCCGTTTCCGCTCGGCTCGTTCCGACGAAGCCGGTGATGCCTAACCCGATCACTAATATGAGAGCGCCCCGTCTCAACTTGCTGGAGGATGCCATAGAAACCTCCTTGGTTTCCTCGTGGACCTGTCGGCGTCATTCGCCGATGTTCCATAAGGGTGAGGTGCATTGCGGATAAGAGGGCCCACAATCGTCGTGATGAGCGAGCGGATCAGGCCGACCATCACGCTGGCGTTGAGAATGTGGTGAGAGGAGAGGAAACCGTGATGTGCACGAGACGATTGAATCAGCTGGTCGTTATGCTCGCTGAAGTCGTGGGAGGAAGCCGCAGGGGAGGAAAATACCGAAGCCATAGCCCGGTTCTCCCAGTCAGTATGATGTAGCGTGACCACTGAATCATACGATGAGTCATCATACGCTTCGCTCGACAGGGAGTCCAATTGCACGGCTCAGGGCAGATTTAAGCTATCTGCTACGAGATGTTTGATGACAAGACGTGACCACAATTTCTGATCCAGGAGAGTGGCACAAATAAGTCAATAGTCAGGGTTGCCCACGAATCCCTTTCAGGTTCTGATCGCCGAAGAACTGCAACGCTAACGGTGATTTGCTTCGCGCCACCGCAGCAAGAATGAATCGAGCAACTTCATAGCTTCTTGGTATACAGCTTGATCGAGTTGGCCACGAGGGGCGACGAGGCTGTTCCTAATCAACCATGTGTCCGCGGTCACGTCTTTATGGAATGAGCGCAGTCGCTTGGCGGGTTCACGCACGGACAATCGGATGAAGGCAGCGACGCCAGCTTCTTTGCCGTTCGTCAAGAGAACTGGCGTTGTCACGAGTTCGAAGGTCAGGGAAGCGACTGGAGAGGCCAACTCGCTTTTCAGTCCCGTGTTTTGCATCCGCTTCTCGGTATCGATGCGGATCATTTCACGACAGTCGACCGAGATGTCTTTGTTGAATTCGACGATGACCCAAGCCGTCGTCAGGCCTTCCAATTCTGACTTCGTCTTGGGATCACTCGCGGCTGCTGCGAGTTGATTGCCAAGAACAGCTGCTGCCAATGCGAGGGCGAGTATCAACTGCTGGGATTTCATATTTTGAACATATTATGCCGAATTGTGGTGAATCCAAATAGGGCGCTTGAGTTTCAGGCCTCCGTGAGGCTGGTTCTAGGATGTTAGACCGACATTCACGCGACATCCGAATAGACCAGCCAGAAACAGGCATGCTTGCTCATGGATGCGCAGAACTCTGACATCTGCTGATAGGACTCCATCAAAGAACGTCCCGTACGCTGCGAAATTCATGTCGATCATATCGTTTCTCAGTTTTGCGGGGGATGTGCTGTTTGCACCACCGAGAGCCCCTCGCTCCAGCGCTAAAAGGTACGTACACAAGGCCGCACGGAAAATAAATGTGTTCGGAAGTTCTTCGTAGGTCGGCAAGCGCTGAACATTGGGATGATTTTTGAACAGTTTAGCGGTGATATGAAGAACGGTTTTCACAATTTTGTCGACTATGGCTGGAGTGTATATTCCCCCGGCACGGATAAGTCCACGCTCTTCCTTTGTATAGGCCTTCGCGAGTTCGTCGAAGACGGCACCAGTCGTGCGTGCATCGTTGAGCATGCGACGCAGGTGCTCGGTTGCCTCTTCCCCGTATTCGAGGAGCTGGCGTTGCATTGACGGGCTGCCTCGCTTCGCTTCTCGAAGGCCGCGAGCATAGGTTTCAAATTCCTGCGTCTGCTTTTCGTCGATGAGGCGCCTCTGCAGGCCCGAGTCTCTACCGCTTAGGCCACAAACGATGCGTGTATTCTTGAGAACGATCACCTGAGCAGGAAACTCCGCGACGACGTCCATCGACTTGTAGATGCTCACAAGCGTGTCACCCTTGTAGGCCTCCATCGCTGCGTAGTCTGTGAGAATGGCGAAGTTCGTCTCCGACTTCGCGAGATATAAACGAAGACTCTCGGACTGGAGTTGGTTGCTATCGACTACCTTGCGCATGACGCTCAACTGCGTATTATCTGGTTCCGTATAAGTTGCCAGCTGCCTTGCGACGCAGGACTAGGTTTCGTTCCCAACCTGCTCGACAGCGAGCGTGATGAATTTGGTGCAGACGTCACGTTTGCTAAGCGGCTTCTTATCTAGTGAGTTCATCGATAATTTGGGCAAGGTTGGTAGGCCCTAGAGAAACCAGACCAACCAGATAGACCGTACTTAGAAATTCCCCGCCTGGACCACATCCTCGATGCTATTGATGTCGAGCCAGTGACCTGCTGTGTAGAGCACGCGGATGGGATACTGTCGTTTCAACAGTTCTTGGAGCAGTTGGGGGATGCTTGCCTTGCGGTTGGCTGGCTTGGCCAGGAGTTCCGCAATGATGCCGGTGATGAGTGCGGCGGCGCCGGGTGAGACTTTTAGGAAGCCCATCCAGACCCCGTGGATGGATTCTTTGGGGAGACTGTCGCCCAATTGTTTGAGATAGATTTTGGCGTTAAAGGCTCTTCGCGAGTTGGGAATGGTGCATTCGGTAAAGCCGCCGAGGCGGGCATAGCTGCTCTGCTCCTGCCAATTGCTATCGACGAAAATGACACAGTCATCCGCCTCCTGACAGAGAGATTGGGGAATGTATTTGTTGAACAGCACGTCGCCGTAAGAGATGACCGTGCTCTGCGCCCGCCCTTTCCGGGATCGGAGGGCTTTCAAGAGGGAATCTAATTCGCCTGTGTCCGAAAAGTCGTCGTTATCGACATAGGTCAGGTTGGGAAGATTGACGGCTTCTTTCTTATATCCTCTGACCACTACGATATCTTTGATGCCCACGGCATTGTAGGCGTCGACAATGTGGGAAAGGATCGGCGTGCCCTGGATGTTGACCATCGTTTTGGGTTGCTGTTCGGTGAGTTCTCCCAGTTCTTTTCCTCGGGAGGCGGCCAACACGATGGCGCAGGTGTCTTCGGCGCCTTTGGGTAGGTAGCGGTCTTCGGCGTCCTGAAGCTCTTCGGCATTTTGCAGGCGGAAAACTTCTGACACCGGCGCGACTTTATCTTCAATGGAAAGCAGGTGTTCATCTTCCTTGAGGGTCCGCGCGGTTTTCTGCATCGCAGCCACGGCAGTCCGCAACATATGATTGGCCCAAATGACAATCGAAAAGCCGTGTTGGCGAAATATATCAGTGGGCGTCGCGTAATATTTCGTGGGCACGATGACGACGGGGCAGCGGTTGCCCCATTCCTGTTTGAACGAGAGGATTTCATCCGGCACGGAGAGGGCGCTGTGGATGAGGATGCCGTCTGCTCCTGCTTGATGATAGGCGGCGGCTCGGCGCAGGGCTTCAGCCAGCCCCCAGCCGCAGATGAAGGCTTCGACGCGGGCGATAATAGAAAAATTCGGATCGGTTTGTGCGTCTTTGCCTGCCTTGATTTTCCCACAGAACTCCTGCATGTCCGCCATGGGCTGGGCATTCCCCTTGATAAAACTATTTGTCTTGGGAAAAAGTTTGTCCTCGATGCAGACGGCGGCGATCTTGCGTTGTTCCAGTTTGCGCACGAGCCGCTGCATGTTATTGAAGTTGCCGTAGCCTGTGTCGCCATCGAGGAGAATCGGAATTGTGGCGGCATCGGACATGAATTCCAGGTTGTCCAGAACTTGGGTCCAGCTGGCTTCGTTGTTGTCACGGACGCCGAATTGTGCGGAAATAGAGAGGCCGCTGGCCCAAATGCCTCGAAAGCCGGCTTCTTGAACGATTTTTGCGCTGAGGCCATTATGGGCCTCACAGATGAATTCCAATTGTTCAGACAGGAGAAGTTTCCTAAATTGACTCGACGGGGAGCCGCCCGCGGTTGAACTCATGAGGTCCCTTTCTTTTTCTCGGCGAAGCAAAACGCATCGGGCGCATTCATTGGCGATAGAGGATACCGTTTTCCCTCAGAGAAATCATCTTGCCTTTCTGGGAGCGGAAACGTAGGAGAGGTGGAAGGGGAGGGCTGCCCCAGTCGTAAGGGATGTCAATCCGTCCCTGCTTAAGCCAAGTGGAGAGTGTGTTAAACCTGGAGGGACCTATGTCAATCAAGAGGATCGTGCCGCCGAAGAAGGTGCGAGGTCGAACGGTCGGTTTGGCGAAGAAGGGATCTGCTGCGAAGCGAGGAGATTCGGCGCTGAGCCGTCGGCTGGATGATCTGCGCGAGCAGGTTGATATGGTGTTGCCGGAGATCTCAGCCAGAATCGCGGCCTTGGAACATCTGCTGCTTGAAAAACAACTCTGTGCCAGACAAGATCTGATCGACGCACGCGAGTTCGTACGCACGCAGGAGGAGTAGAGATGTCAGTCCGCTGACTGGCCCTGGAGAAAGAGGGTTTGCTCCAGGGTGCGGAAGAATTTCTGATAGGGGACCGGATCTTCGACGGCGCGCAGATAATATTGGGCGCTGGCGCGGACGACGAGCTGTGTTTCATTCCGTTTGCGTACGGTGACGGTAAGCCGGACAAGGTCGCTGCGGTGCCAGAAGGGGCCCCATGTGTGGTAGGACCTGGTGAAAATGAGGAGGCTGTGATCATCGTACAGGTGGTAGAAGGGGTCTGTTCCGATATCGGGCCGTTCGAGCGGCTCGAACTTCTTGCCCGAGACAATACCCAGTCCCTCATCCAACACTTCGACCATGAACCCCAGGTCTTGCATGGTTGCGACGATGGCTTCGAGCGTTCGCCGGCGGTCGGCAGTTTCGAACAGGCGAGATTGGGCTGCGCGCAGCTTGACCTGGCTTTCCTCCGAAATCCAGATCTGTTCGCGCGAGTCCCACTGGTTTTGATGGCGCCATTCGTAAGGCGAGGGGCAGCCCTGGAGTAACAGGCACAGCCCGGCGGCTAAGGTGAAGACGCCGCTGTGCGTCCGTGCGGTCCAGCCGGCGTGTTTCCCGTTTTCCGGTCCGACACTTCTCACGTTCGTTATTCCTTGACGATGAAGAGAGACCGTTCAAGGCTGGCAAAGAAGTTCTGATAGACCTTGGGGTCTTCGATCGGCCTGTTGTTGTAGATGGCGTTGGCGCGAATCGTCATGCGGCCTGCGCTCTCCTGACGCACGGTGACGGTGACCCCGACAATGTCGTAAAAGTTCGGTTCGGCGAATCGCGCAGCGGTCACCAGACCCAAGGGCTCGTTCGCCCGTTCGATGATAAAGCCCAAGTCTTGCAACGCGGCGATGACTCCGCGCATGGCCAGCTGGCGGTCCTTCACGTCGAAGGTGCGAGTCTGAATGCTTCGGATCTTCATCTGGGCTTCGGTCAGCGCGAGTAAATCCTGGCTTGGCTCAGGAGCCACGCACCCTTGTATGAGTAACGCCCCTGCAATGAGAATGATGCCCAAGATCGCGTGCGTGTTGTTCCTCATGATTTTCCAATCAGAGCGCGAACGCTTCTAAGAAGACTGCCTTCGAAAGCTTGGCGAAGAATTGCTGGTACATCGCCGGATCGCGGAGCATTTCCATCTTTTGCTGGCCTGGCGGGATGTATTGGCGATCGGCTTGGCCATCTCCCTTCCAGACGACTCGATAGAATATGATCCTGACTTCCCGGCGTGTGCCTTCCGGATTGATCGGCCGCGCGACGAGCGTGGCCTCGATTTTCTGATGGAGATCCACGGGCATGACGAAACTGCCCAATGAGAGTAAGAAGGTGAACAATCGACCGATGTTCTGACCGTATTCTCGGGCGCTCCGTTCCTTCGTGGCTCGCAGGAATCCTACGTCCTGCACGCTTTCCTCGACCTGAAAGCCAAGATCCTGCAGGACGGCGGCTGCGGCTGAAAGCAACTCCACTTCATCTTTGGTTTCGAAGAAGCGGGTTTCCATTGCCTTGTTGCGCGGACTCTCTGCCGTGAGCTGAAAGAGTTCTGCCGGCTGGGTCTGCGTGAAACAGCCGGCGAGTTGGCACGAAAGGAGAAGAGATATTCCCGCCACCAGAGCTCGCCGCATTTCGGTACTGCCGCTCTCGCTAGAACTGCGTAGAGTTGTAGGCAAAGTCTCGGACCTTTTTCTCTTCGTCATATTTAATGATGATGGTGAGAGTGCGTTGCCTTGTTGAACTGGAACTTTCACTCGATCTGGTGCCCATGATAAGGATGATGCCGGCAAAGGATGAATTGGCCACGTCCACCCGATCGGTCGAGACCTTGTCGTAGATCCAGACTTCACGACGTTTGTCATCTGTTGTGAGGATGTTCGGACTGCCGAGCAACTCCGCGACCTGAGAGGCCGGCATGCCGACTTTGATCTCTCCCTGGACCTTCCCGACGGTCAGCCGGTCCTCTTTGATTTCAGCCGTCCCGCCACCTCCACCACAGCCTACTATGAATACCGGTAAGCACAGTCCCAATGCGATCCATGGTTTTTTCATCTCATGCCCCCTTCTGCGCAATGTGCCGTTGACGTATGATGTCATTCGTGAAAATAGATAGCGCAGCACTTTTCAGCCGACTCAACCAGCGTCGATATTTCTGAGTATGTGCGGTTGTATTCATTTTTCTTTCCGTCTCACCGGACAGACCTGTCCGCCGTGTTTCTTACTTGGCGGTGATATGTATGTGTGCAGTCTCAGTTGGAGCGCCACAGATTGATTTGTCGTAACAGGATTGCACGGTCACGCCCCATAGCCCTGCATGGTCGGCGCCTGCGTCCTTGCAGGATACTGTCGTTGTATCTGCCGGGATGAACCTCACTGTTTTCTTTGTCTGCTTGCTCTGGTCGATCACGGTGATCTGATACCCCGCGACCTTGGAGTCGTCGGGCTTATCCCATGTGATACGGCATTGCGGTCCTACGGTTTCCGGTTGTGGCTTGGAAGGAGTTGCGCAGCCGGCACTCAGGAGCAGCGAGATCATGAGCAACAGATCGAAGTATTTTGCCAAGTTGGTGGGAGGTTTCATCGGACGCCTCCAGGGCAGTGAGTTGCCGGGGCTGCGCGAGGTTGACTCCATACAGAATACACTGATTGAATTCTATATTCTATTTCCAAGAGGGTGGCAGTCTCGGATCACGATCACCACATAGTAGACGGAAGGAAGGTTTTTCTATGGCGATGTCTGAGGCTCTATCGAATGAGGAGGTTCAGGCTGCTTGGATCGGTTTGACCGAGGAGGTCCGTACAGGGGTTCTGCTGACGCTCAGGAACGGCCGGCCGTTTGGATCGCATGTGCCTTATATCTTTGGCGAACAATGGACGCGCGCCTATATTCATGTGAGCCGCTTGGCATTGCACAGTGAACACCTGTTGCGTGACTCTCGTGTGGGGCTGTTTGTCTCGGAGCCGGATCGGCCGGGAAAGAACCCATCTGCTCTGCGGCGGATGAATCTTCAGGGTGAAGGAGCGCTGTTGGATGTGGGCGCGCCTGAATATGCTGAAGTGAAGGGACGGTATCTGGCTCGTTTTCCCCAATCGGCCATGATGTTCGGTTTTGCCGATTTCTCGCTCTGGGAGCTGCGGTTACAGGAGGCGCACTTGGTTCTGGGATTTGGACAAGCCTACATTGCCGACGCAGCGACTCCTCTCACATGGATACATCAGAGGCCGCGCTGAAATCTGTAAAAGATGAAACATAAAAGGTAGAGGTCTCACCGTTCACGGTTCATTTTTGGCTGAGGATCGATAGGTGAAGTAAAGCACGATGCCACCTATGAGAGCGATGATCAGGCCAGCGGCAAAGATGGTGTCAAAGCTTAGTGGCGCGATGTAGCGATGGTACAGGAGGGGCAGCAGAATGGGGAAGAGCACGGCTAGGACGAGGCCCAGGATATGACGTTTCAAATAGATCGGTTCGCCTGGCTTACGCGTCATATCCGACGAGCCCCATCAGGTAGCCCGTCCACGTTCGCCTACTTTCTTCTCTTGGAAGGGTACCCATGTTGGTCTAGAGGAGGGACTGCCAGACTGTCCTTCACTGCGCGCATCGAGCAACCACCGCTCACTCACCTTTTCCTTTGAGGGCGGAGCAAGCAAGTCACAGTTCTCTACACTTCTCTCTAAAGGAGTGGCCAAGGTTGCCCTTTACTGCGCGCATCGAACGAGCACTTTCTGAATGTGCGCGTTCTGCGAGCAAGAAGGGCACCTGGCCGCTCCTTCATCTTTCTATTTTACGAGAAAGGGTTTTGAGTTCTCTCCGGAAGCCGTCGTAACGGTGAGGAGAACCAAGCCCTTTTTCCCGCCGCTTGGCACGGTCGTGGTGATGCGGTCTTTGGTCTGTTGAAACTGAGCCGGGTGGCCTGGACCGAAGGAGACGCCTCGTAAGCAGGCTGCCTCGCCGAAGTTGGTTCCGGTGATGGTGACCTTGTCTCCGGCTTTTCCTTCATCCGGCATGACTTTGTCGAGCTTCGGCGCTTCACCGAAACAGGCCAGAGCTTTTCCCGCAGTCTCTGCGGTGGCGAGTTTCGGAGCGATAACTTTTTTGGCAGGCGAGCTTGTGCCGGCCTTTGCCGGATTTTTCGTCTGCTTCACAGGTTCGGCGGCCCAGGTGACGGTCGAGCCGATCGCCGCCAGGCTGAGCGCCAACGCTCCGATTGCAACCATGACTCTGGAACCTCTCACTATTCTCATGACAACCTCCGATTGTATTGCGAGCGCATAGATGTCTGATCGATCACCGGTCTTGAAGCCGGTTGAATCAATCTTCGATCGTTGAAATATCGCCAACATCCTGTCCAAGTTCTTTCGCTTTGAGCACCCGCCGCATGATTTTGCCGGATCGGGTTTTGGGAAGAGACTGCACGATGTCGATTTCCGACGGCACGGCAATCTTTCCCAACTCGCTCATCACTTGATCCTTGATCGACTGGATCAGTGCCGGGCTGCCCACTTCCCCCTGCTTTAAAATGATGAAGGCCTTGATGGACTCGCCGACAAGCTTGTGAGGTTTGCCGATGACCGCGGCTTCCGCCACAGCATGGTGGCTGACCAGCGCGCTTTCGACTTCGGCGGTGCCGAGGCGGTTGCCGGCTACTTTGATCACGTCATCGGCGCGGCCCATGAACCACATGTAGCCATCGTCATCTTTGTGGCAGATGTCGCCGGCGGTGTAGCAGTTCGGGATCGTGTTCCAATAAGTTTTGTAGCGTTCCGGATCCTTGTAGATGGTACGCATCATCGAGGGCCAGGGTGTTTTAATGACCGCAAAGCCGCCGGCGTTGGGAGGGAGGCTGTTGCCTTTATTGTCCACGACATCGGCTTCTATCCCCAGGAATGGTCTAGTGGCAGAGCCAGGCTTTAAGGGAACGGACGGCAAGGGTGTAATCAGGATGGACCCTGTTTCGGTCTGCCACCAGGTGTCCATGATCGGTTTGTCTCCACCGGCCGCGCGATGGAACCATTCCCAGGCTTCCGGATTGATAGGTTCGCCCACGCTGCCCAGGATGCGGAGTGTGGAGAGATCGTATTTCTTAGGCCAGCCTTCTCCGTAACGCATGAGCAGGCGAATGGCGGTGGGAGTCGTATAGAAAATCGAAACACCGTATCGCTCGATCAAATCCCACCAGCGGCCCGGGTTCGGATAATCCGGCTTGCCTTCAGCTGTGAGGATTGTGGCGCCGTTGAGGAGAGGACCATACACAATATAACTGTGGCCGGTGACCCATCCGGGGTCGGCGACACAGAAGTAGACGTCGTCCTCTTTGAGATCGAAGACGTATTTTGTGGTGATGTAGGTCCCGACCATGTAGCCGCCGTGGACATGGACCACGCCTTTGGGTTTGCCGGTGGTGCCTGACGTATAGAGGATGTACAGCGGATGCTCTGCATCCAGCTGCTCGGCCTCGCAGACCGCCTTCTCGCCCTTCAGCCAGTCGTGCCAATCGATTTCCTTGGGTGTGGACAATGTGACACCAGGAATCTGACGTCGCAGAACCACAACATGTTCGACGGTGGGGGAATTGGCGACGGCTTGATCGACTACCGACTTGAGGTTTAGCACCTTTCCCCGGTCGAACCCGACATCTGCTGTGATGACCAGTCTGGATTCGGCATCCTGAATTCGGCTTGCGAGGGCCGGGGCGCTGAATCCTGAATACACCACGCTATGAATGACGCCGATGCGGGCGCAGGCGAGCATGGCGACGATCTGTTCAGGTACTTTCGGCAGGTAGATCGTGACCCGGTCGCCTTTGGCGAGCCCAAGTTTCTTGAGCGCATTTGCGCAACGGTTGACCTGCCGGTAGAGTTCACCATAGGTGATGACCCGTTCTTGATCGGTTTCGCCCACCCAGATGATGGCGACTTTGTTCCTACGCCAGGTTTTCACATGACGATCCAGACAGTTATACGTGATGTTGCAGGTGGCGCCGACGAACCATTTAGCCCAGGGATAGGTCCATTCGAGAACCTTGGTCCAGTGAGAAAACCACTCAAGCTCCTTGGCGACGCTGCTCCAGAAACCTTCAGGATCGGCAATCGATTTCTTGTAGGCACTGTCGTAGTCTTGAATATAGGCAACGGCTTTGGTCTGAGCGGTCGGCTGATAGACACGGCTTTCCTTGAGAAGGGTATCGATGTTGTCTGCCATGGGGCGATGACTCCTTCAGGTCGAGGTGGGAAGCAAATCGGCGCCATTATGATGGAGGGTTGGGGGGGAACTCAACCATACCTAAGCAGGATGCTCAAAAAGGCCGCCAGCATCGTTCTCGGCTCATCGAAATCCTCAACGTACCTCTGAGGGTACGTCTCCGGTTTCGACTCGCCTGCGGCCTTGCTGACGGCCTTTTTGAGCATCCTGCTAGACCTCGGACTGCCGTTTCTTGACAGTCGAGTAAGGCCAAGAGTAGGGTGAATTTACACCCTATCACACACTGAGGCCGGTCCAATTGATGTTGCCGATCGCCTATCGACAGACGCAGCGTTTTCTGCTCGCGTATCTTGTTTACATGCTGGCAGCGACGCTCTGTCCGCCGCCGGCCTCTGCCCAACTGGGGAAACCGGAAGGGCTGTATTACAAGTCGTGGGCCATTGTCATCGGGGTGGAGAACTATCTCCTGGCCCCGAAAGTTCCCGGCGCGATTGAGGATGCCAAACTGGTGGCCCAGACGTTCCGCACCCTGGGCTTCGACGAGGTTGTTGAACTCTATGACAAGGACGCAAGTGTTCGCCGGCTGCAGCAGACGCTTTCGGATTTCCTGCCTCGCAAAGTCGGACGATATGACCGGCTGGTGCTCTACTTTGCCGGACATGCGGGTGTCACGCAGGACTTTGACGGTAAGGAGCTTGGGTATCTTGTTCCCTGGGATGCGCAAATAGGGAATGTCTCCAAATCAGTGACGTTTGAACAGCTGAAGGAATTTAGCCGGCGTAGCGCATCCAAACATACACTCTTTTTCTTGAATGCTGCGGTTCGGGGGTGGGAGGTGAGCACAGCGCAAACGCTGTCTCTCGAAGGCAGATTGGCTCCGGAAGATGAGACGGATCGGCGAGCTGTGCAAGTGTTGACGGCGGGCGATAAGGGTGAATCCTTGAGTCAGGAAAACGGGAAGAGTCTTTTCGTGCAGGCGTTGGTCGATGGACTGGGCGGCATGGCGGATCGTAATAAAAACGGATGGCTGATGGCTTCGGAAGTCGCAGACTATGTGGGACAGCAAGTTCAAAAACGGTCAAAGGGAACTCAACATCCCTTCTTTGCGCAACTTGAAGGGGAAGGGGATACGGTGTTGATCGAAGGCCGAAAGGCTGCTTTTATCATGGGGGAAGGGCCGCAGTCTTCAGCGGAACGGCGACAGGCAGCGAAGACGCAGTATGAACAAGCTTTCGCACTGCTTCAAACCGGGAAATCGTCCGAGGAAGCATTGGAGCGGCTGAATAAGGCGCTGGAATACGATTCCGCATTCGGCGACGCCTATGTCCTCAAGAGCTATGTGCTGCTCGAAGTGCTGCCGAACCTTGACGGCGCATTTTCTGCCGCGAAGCTCGCGATACAGCACGCCCCAAAGAATCCGGATGCTCAGTATACACTGGGGTTGATCTACGAAAAGCGTGGGCAGTATGTCGACGCGGAGCGCGCGATGCGTGAGGCTCTGGTAGTCAATCCCAACTACGTAGATGTTTATTTCTCGCTGGGTATCCTCTATGCCGATGAGATGAAAAATCAACAGAAGTCGGTTGAGGCCTTCACTCGCTATCTAGAACTCGGCGGGAATCATACCCGCGCCCGGGCTGCTGTTGCACAGTCAACACCCGCGAAGCCTTAGCAGGATGCTGAAAAAGTCCTCCAGCTTTGTTCTCGACTCATCGAAATCCTCAACGTACCTCTGAGGGTACGCCTCCGGTTTCGATTCGCCTGCGGCCTTGCTGGAAGGCCTTTTTGAGCATCCTGTGGGATAGTTTGTGGCTGGCTCGTTAGGCTCGTTCGCTCCCTTTCAGATACCCTAACCCAATCTTGACGGCCTTTCGCGTAATTTCTGCCCAGCGTGCTTGAGGATATTCGGCAAGGACCGCGGCTGCTTTGGGATCTTGAACTTCCAAACTTAGAATTTTAATGATGCCGTCTTCGATATGGACGTCTGCCACGAGCATCCTCCGTTATAAATAGGGGTGCGGCGGTCGACTATCGGCCGTCGATTCGTTGACTGGATTGGGGGTGCATGTTAGCATGAATTCGTATGAATTCTCGAACCGCCGTCGCGACATCTGCGGCGGGTATCGCACAGTTTCACCATCCTGATCGTCACCAAGGAGGCTCGCTCATGAATAGGGTATTGGGGTTCAGGTCGAGGTTGGTCGGGGGAGGAGTGGCTATTGCCCTGCTGATCGGACTTGCTGCCTGCGGCGGTCCTCCGAAGTGGGTGAAACAAGGGTCAGGGGCATTCAATGAGAAAGACAGTAAAGCTTTTTATGGAGTAGGGTCTGTGATCGGTGTTCGGAACGAGCCGCTGGCCTGGGACACCGCTGAAAATCGTGCCAGAGCGGAAATCGCCAAGACTTTCGATACCTATACCGGCTACCTCATGCGTGACTATGCGGCCTCCACCACGGCCGGAGACTTTACCAGGAACACAGAAGAGCAGAATGTCGAGCGGGCCATTAAGACGGTGACGACCACGACCCTCAGCGGCGTGCGCCCAATCGAGCGCTACAAAGATGAAAAAACCGGTACGTACTATGTGTTGACCAAGCTGAATCTCGAAGAGATGAAGGATAATCTCGAAAAGGCGAAGGAACTCAACGCGGAGGTTCGTGATTACGTGAGAAAAAATGCGGATAGACTCTTTGACCGGCTTGAAAAAGAAGAGGACAAACGGGCGCCGCACTAAGCGTTTACGGGGAGTGACCGCCAATTGCTGCATCTGCGAGGAGGTATCGTGTGAGAATGGATAGAGGACGAATCGGACTCGTGGCGCTCATGCTGCTGTCGCTGGCCGGTTGTGCTCAGGAAACGAGAATTACCAGGATCGACTCAGATGTCGTCACGGATCTGAGCGGGCGTTGGAATGATACCGACTCCAGGATGGTTGCGGAGACTATGGTCAAAGAGGCGCTGGAGTATCCATGGCTGAACAATTTCTCCAGCTCGAAACGGCGCCAACCTGTCGTCGTCGTCGGAGCTATCCAGAACAGCAGTCATGAACATATCAACGTCGGCACGTTTGTATCCGATCTTGAGCGCGAGCTTACGAACTCACAAAAAGTGACATTTGTAGCAGGAAAGGGAGATCGCGAAGAGCTTCGCACTGAGCGTAAAGAACAAGCGATGTACGCGCGTGAGGACACGCAGAAAGCGCCGGGAAAAGAACTCGGCGCCGACTACATGATGAAAGGCACGATTGCGACAATCCTCGATGAGGCCGATGGGACGAAGGCGGTGTTCTACCAGGTCGATCTGCAAATGGTGGATCTGGAAAGCAACGCCAAGGTCTGGTACGGTCAGAAGAAGATTAAGAAAGTCGTCGAAAAGAAACGTTCAATCTTTTAGGCTCTGCAAGCTCCGTTGAGCCCGATTGCCTCACGCCCCACCGCCCTTGTTTCGGCACGGTGGGGCTTTTCTATTTCCACCCAATTTTTCTTTGCCGTACTGGCGCTTGTGCTGCTTGCCGGCTGCGGCTCCTCGGTCAACCGGTATCTCCTCATCGATGCGAGTCTGCGTGCCCACGACCCCAAAGGCGCCGACGCCATCGTCCAGAGGGCCGAAAAAGAATATGGCGAAAAAAGTCTGGTGCTCTACGGCATGGATCGAGGGATGACGCTTCAACTTGCGGGCGAATATCAGCAGAGCAATGCCGTGTTGGAACAGGCTGAGGACGAAATCGATCGTCTCTACACGCAAAAGATACGAACGGAAGCCCTCGCGTTCATGACGAATGATACGGCGTTACCCTATGAGGGCGATCCCTACGAGCAGGTGTTGATCAATGTGCTGAAAGCGCTCAATTATGCGGTGTTGGGCCAGTGGCAGGATGCGCTGGTCGAAGCCCGCCGTATCGACCATCGGCTCAATGTTTTGTCGGACCGAATCAAGGAGAAAGATGCCTATAGGGAAGACGGATTTGCGCGCTATCTGAGCGGTATTCTCTATGAAAGCACCGGCGATGTGAATAATGCCTTTATCGCCTATCGGAAAGCGTATGAGACCTTTGATGCCACGCGCGCATGGTCGCACACGGCCGTTCCGTCCCAGTTGAGGGAAGATTTGTTACGAACGGCCGAGGCGCTGCATTTCACTCAAGAGTTGGCCGAGTACCGACGCCTGTTTCCCGATACGAAATGGGAGACGAGTCAGTCGTTACAACCGCTCGCTCAAGTTGTTGTGATCAGTTATAATGGGCGAGCGCCACGCAAGGAGGATCAGTTTCTTGACCTGCCGATCAGTCTCAATGCACTCCAGTTGGTGCTCCTCAACCGCGGGATTTTGCAGCCGAACCGGCCTTCCAATCGGGGGGTGGACACAGTCTTGTATGGGCTTAACGGGCGTGTTGTTCGGGTGGCCTTACCACGGCTCGTTCAGCAAAAGACCCAAGTCCCTGTCGATACGATGAGTCTCATCCAGGATGACAATGGCACGCGGGTGACGCTGAACACTGAGTTGGCGCATAACGTGACGGCCCTAGCAGATAAGGCGCTCTCGGAACGAATGCCCGGAATCACCGTCAAGGCTCTTGCCCGTGCCGCCACGAAGTTTGCGATGGCCGAGGTAGCGACGAGAGGGGCTCAACAGGCGGCGGGGAGAGATGCGGGGCCGTGGGTTGGTCTTCTCGTCGGGCTGTTGGCGAAAGGCCTCGCGGTGGCATCCGAAGAGGCCGATAAGCGGAGCTGGCAGACGTTACCCGATGAAATTCATCTGGCGCGGATCTGGATTCCACCGGGCCGCTACCAGGTGCGCGAGCATCATGACCCTCTGAAGCCCGAAGACATGCGGACGCTCTACCTAGAGCCAGGCGAGACCACTGTGCTCATTCAAAGGGTCATGCCATGATAGACGGATCGGCGTTTGTGCCCCGAATCATGGCGGTGTTGATGGGGGTCGTCGCACTCTCCGGCTGTGCCTGGTTCGGCGGACAGCCGAAACCAGACTGGATCGATGGAGTGAGCGCTGCCTATCCATCCGGGCAATATCTCGTCGGGGTGGGACAGGCGGAGAGTCGCGCGGTCGCGGAAGATCGCGCCTATGCGGCGGTGGCTCGTATTTTTAAAGCCGAGGTGAGTGCGCAAGCAAAAGACTGGGAGTCGTATCTGGTGATCGAACAGCGTGGACAGAGCAGCGCTGAGCGGCGATTGACGCTCGACAATCTGACCCGCGTATCGACCGATAAAGTATTGGAAAACGTCCAGATCGTCGATCGGTGGGTTGATGTGCCTAAAGGGCTCCATTATGCCTTGGCAGGGATGCATCGACATCAGGCAGAGACATCGTTTATGGAGCGGATTGTCGATCTGGATCGATCGATCGGAGACGATATCCAGGAGTTTCAGCGAGCATCTGATAAGCTGGCGCGAGTCAGAGCATTGAGACGGGCGGCTAGAAATCTAATGCTGCGGGAGACCTATAATGCCGATCTCCGTGTGATTCGACCAAGCGGGCAGGGTACTGCCGCCGCCTACCGCGTGAGCGAGCTCGCGCAGGAACTCGAACAGTTTCTTGCCGTGAATCTGACGCTCGCGGTTGCGGTGACCGGCGACCAGGCCGAACCGGCGCAACGTGCGTTGATTGAAGGGTTGTTGAGGGAAGGGCTTCAAGTCACGAGCCGGCCGTGGGGAGGGGATCGTTCGATGGGCGGAGATTCCAGCGGGCCATCCCCGGAGCTGCTCGTGCGGGGTGTGGTGCGGGTGTGGTCGATCGACGTGCGCGATCCGCAATTTAAGTTTGTCCGATGGTGCAGCGATTTCGAAGTGGTGGATTTGACCAGCCAGCGTGTGGTCGGCGCCTTGTCGAAGGGTGGCAAGGAAGGCCATTTGTCGGATCGCGAGGCGACAGCCAAAGTCGTGCGTGTCATGCAGCAAGAGTTTTCCACAGATGTGGCGAAAGCCATTGCGGCTCATGTGTATGGAGAGTCGGAATTGCCGGCACAGACAAGCCGGCCTGCGGGATGTCCGCGGGACGGGCCGGTGTCTACGCCGGCATCAGCACCCCATTAACGCAGGAAAGGGAGGATATGAGCAAATCGAAGTTGGAAGCAGGATCTACATCGACTCGCGCCCCGCGCAGCCGTGGCCGCGGGTTGACGGTTACCAAACAGCGGGTTCCCAGCCGTTTGGCAAAACGCCGACTGGGTGAGCGGCTCAAGAACGACACGGCGTCGTTCAATCAAGGCAACTTAGCCGACAAATTCCGTAAGGAGGGGTACGACGAGCTGCCGCTGGACGAACTCCAAGATCGGCTCTCAAAAATGTCAGGCCCTTTGGCCGCCATCATTCTGAAGGGGAGAGTGTGATCGCATGCCATACTACTATTTCGATTCAACAGCGTTGGTGAAACGGTACAGTATGGAGCGCGGCACACGCATCATCAACAGGCTCATGGTAAAACGGAGCAAAGTGGCCATTCTGCCGACGTGGTCCGTGACCGATTTTTATACGGCATTCGCGAATCGAGCTCACCATGGAGAGATCACCCGTGACGATTGTTACTCGGTGATCCATAAGTTCGAGAGAGAATCCCAGGAGGGGCTCTACCAGTTCATCGCCCCGACGATGCAGACGTACCTCGCGACGAAAGAACTCGCATTGGAATACCCTATGCTCCGGCCGCCACAGGTGTTGCACTTGGCCTTGGCTTTGGAACTCAAGCCCTTGCGGCTGACCGTTGTCAGTGCCGATGCGCCATTGCTGACGGCCTGTCGTTCAGTGGGCCTTCATATCATTAATCCGGAAGATGACTAGCTTGGGGAAGTGCTGAGTGCTGAGATCTGAGCGCGCAGAAGTGGCAAGTGCTGTGAGTTTGACAGTCGGGGACCGTCGAGTCGATAACGGTCATCTGACAGGAGGCTGAAAGTCCCGCCCGTAAGGGCGGGGCTCTTTACTGGCGCATCAGATTCAAGTTGTCCTACGATGCTTGCGCTAAAAGCTCCAGGACCGCTTCATTCCATCCCACCGGCCCTATTCCAGGCGCGCGAATCATTCCGGACAGATGGATGTCGGGGTCGTACGAGCCGTCAGGTTTCTGAACGAGGATAGGATAATCGACCATGGCGAGTAGGGGGGCGTCATTGATGCTGTCCCCAATCCCAATTGTTTCGATCCGCTCCGCTTGCCCCCTCATGCGCTGTTGGCGGTGGTAGCAGCGTAGGAGCACTGAGGCGGCTTCCCCTTTGTTGTTTTCCCCCATCAGATGAAATAGCCGTCCTCCTTTTGTCCATCGAAGGCCTCGGGTGACGATTTGCCGGCAGACTTCTTCGATGAGCGCCTGAGGGCCTTGGAGGAGATAAGGCTCGTCGTATTCCCGTTGTTTGGCCAGGACGGCATCGGCACGAGGGAGCCCGGTTATCTGCATGATGGCGTCTACCGACAGGTCGCCAAAGCCCTGTAACGGCGTTTCAACGGCTTCTTCAATTTGTTTCAGCACATCTCGCAGCATGTGATAGGGAAGGCCTAGTTCGATGACTTGGTAGGGAGACTTGGTTCGCATGCGTTCCAAGGGAAACTCGAAGAGGCCATGAGGGACAAAGACCGCGCCGCCGTTTTCAACGATGAACGGGTCGCGATGGCCGAGGCGCTGTCGAAGCGGTTCCATTTCCGCGCGTGTTTTACTCGACACCAAGATGAGGGGAATACCCTGCTCGCGGAGGGCGGTGAGAGCCGGTGTCGCCGCGTGATACGAATAGGTCGTGCTGTCCAGGAGTGACCCATCTAGGTCTGTGTAGACGATCAAATTCGGCATGACCTTGCACGTTACCAGTGACGGAGATCATCGACTGCGCTGGATTGAGATCGGGCCACCAGCCGCCGTTCCAAAAACCCTTTTGCGAGATCGGCTGCGCCGAGTCCGAACGCAATCGCTCCGGCCAGCACGATTCCTCCCCAGGTAATGCCGAATCCCACGACGACGATGTGTTGGGCAATGCCGAGCTGTTCCAACGCCATGGCCCCCGCGAGCGCTTGGATTCCCCAGCGGGAACAGGTTGCGATGAGTCTGGCAGGGGGCAGCCCGGCGTTGACGGCGGCGATGAGAACAGCTCGCGATACGAAGTTGGAGAGAAAGTACCCAGCCAGTAGAATCACCGCTGCCGTCACCAGATGGGGCACATAGGCGAGCAGTGACTGGGCGAACTGGTTGATGGGTGTCAGGTTTAGAGCGCCTAACGCCGCAATCGAGGCCAGCACCATCACCGTCCAATAGATGCTGCGACCGACAATACGAGAGGGATCGGTCTTGACTCCTCCTCGAAGAAGCGCTGCATTCATCCCCAGCCGATCACAGAGATGGTCGAATCCGATCACGCGAAACAGCCGTTCGGAGAAGACGCCTAGTGCCCATGCGGTGCAGAGGCCGCCGAGCAGGATAATACCCAGTGCGAGCACATTGGGGAGCACGGTCAATACCTGATGGCCCAGTAGTTCCAACGGCTTTAAAAGCGCTTGATTAATGAAGTTTTCCATGATGACCTCCTGCGTCGGTGGTCGCGTGGCGCAACGGAACCGGCGTTGTGGGTTGCATCGACAGCGGTTGCCACCATTCAACCAGATAGGGTTTCATGCGTTCGAACGTGTGGCATAAGGATTCGATCTTCTGCTCCGCCTCCGTGGATGTCAGGCCTTGAGTGGCGTTGACGAACGAGGCGGTCCTGCCTAAGTACAGGGGGGTCAGGGCTTTTAGAAGATGGTCGCGCGGCATGATTCGCTTATGGTACGCGGTGGCCGCATCGTAGACGACCTGGACCCACAACTCATCCGGAATATGGCAGCCGGCTCCGGGCGTTCCCTGGAGGTCGCGCAACTGAGTGAACGTATGGTCGGTCAGGATTTGCCGCCAGATAGGTTCAAGATCCGTGAGGCCTTGCCGATAATGCGCCACCATCCGCTCCACGTTGACGTGGACCGGTTCAACCCCGACCTCGTAAGAAAATCCAAAGAGTGGAACAGGCTGCGATCCCTCTTGTCTGGACCAGAGGCCTTCATGCTGTTCCATTAAAGCAAAGAGAGCGCCCATTACTTGCATCAACATGGCCGACAGGTCGGCGGAAGGATCCTTCGGATTATGGATTTTTGCGCCAAGGAAGCTTTGACAAACCCGTGCGCCGCCGGCAATGGCTTCTGTCGTCATCCAGATGTCGATGCCGAACCGCGCCACTTCCGATTCCCAGACATGCTGGTCGAGATAATGGGCCGCGAGCGCGCCGGAAAACCCAAATTCTCCGCCGATGGGCTGACGGACTCGTTGTCCATAGAGTGCCCTGGTGAGTGGGTAGGCGAGACTGTTCGTAATCGTGCCGTCGTATTTGTGCCGCAAGTAATAGGGCGCGACATAGTCGTATCCCTCTTCCATGATCGGGCGGAGTAGCAGCTCGATCCATTCCGGTGAAATGCTGCGGAGGTCCGCGTCGACGACTGCGCAGGCCCTGGCCTTCAATCGTCGCGCAATCTCGAAGATCGTCCGGAAGGCGCTGCCTTTTCCGGGAATACCGTGGTAGGGCGTGACGATACGATGCAGGATGCTTTGCTGGTCTCCGATGAAGAGGTATTGGAAATCGATGGCGGTGCGGGCGACGATGGTCGGGGTCTCATCTGAAGAGCCGCCGTCGGAGTTGACCAGGACGGCCCGGCAATCTGGGAAGTGTTTGGCGAGCCCCACGCTCACGGCCCGCACGACATGTCCGACCGTGTCCGCGTTGTTGTAACTTGGGATTCCGACGAGAATTTCCGCGGAGCCAATTTCTTGGATGCGCGATTCAGTCAGCGCAGTGAGTGGTGTGAGACCGTTGCTCATGACGGAGTGGCTGCCGGTTTAGACGTGGGATCCCAGACATGATCCGTTTCGACGGCCTCGACCAGACGATCGAAAATATCGGGCACGGCATGGGTCACACGACTCCAGTTGGAAATCATGGGCACGCCAAGAGGATCGTCGAGAAACCCATCGGTGGCCATTTTCATGCCTTTCAAGAAGACTTCGACGGCCGTCCGTTCTTGGTGGCGATCGAACGTGAGGCTGTTGATGGCTGCGTCGTTTTCGTAGCGGCTGATTGCTTCCTGAGCGGTTTGCAGATACGTCGCCCGCAGGGTCTTGAGTATCCCGTCGGACAAGACGACGCCTTCGCTTGCGAGATTTCTAAAGAGCGATTTCGTGATATCGACGCACATCTTGAGGAGGCCGGTATCGGGATTGTGATCCGAGAGTTCTTGGTGTTTGTGATCATAGGCATCTGCAATATCGGCTTGGCAAATGCGGCGCAAGGCGCAGTTCCGATAGACCTCCGCGAGGACACCGATTTCGAGACCCCAGTCGCCTGGAATCCTGTTGGTCCAAGCCAGATCGCGCACCATGGCGAACTCACCGGCCAGAGGGTAGCGAAAGCTGTCGAGAAACGTCAGGAGCGCGTGAGGCCCTACGAGCTGTTGGAGGCTTCGGATCATGGGGGTGATGAACAGGCGTGTCACTCGGCCATGGAGGCGGTCGGTGACGCGGCTGTAATAGCCTTTGCAGAACTCATAACCGAGATTTGGGTTGGCGATGGGATAACAGAGACGCGCCAGATATTCCCGGCTGTAGCTTGTGATGTCGCAGTCGTGGAGTGCGATAACCTGGCTGTGGTTTCTGGCCAGCACATAACCGAAGGCTGTCCAGCAGCCCCGTCCCTTGCCCTGCAGACCGATATCGAGATTGTGATCGACCAAGAGCTTGAGGATGGCTTGGATCCGCGCGCCGTCATTCCAGATGAGACGCACCCGTTGGGGGAGTACTGAAAAAAACTGTTTCGCCAGGCGAAACTCCAAAGCCGATGCGCGGTCCAACGAGATGACGATTTCGTTAAGATACGACACAGTTTTGAGGGCCTCCACAATGGATTTCAATGCCGGGCGTCCCAATTCCGCATAGAGGGAGGGAAGCACCAGGGCAATGGGATTGACGCGCCCATAACGCGTCAACTCTCGCTCCAGTTGCTCGACGTTCGGCTGGCCGAGGCGGTGAAGGACTGTGACGACACCGTTTTGGTAGAAGTCCGACATTGGAGCCTCCGGTGGGCGAGTTGCCCCGGATCTGATGTGATGTACAGCTGGATCAGGAGCGGGCGTCAATGACGTGTGCCGCATGCGCTATGCGGCGTGCATCAGTATATGACACTAACTGTGCAGGTGACGTGCCACTAGGGAATATCCCAAATATTGGACGATCCTGGAGCGAGTCAACCAGGAATGTGAAGTGAGTGATCTCAAAACCCTTCACCTTCTGCAGCTTCATTTGAAGACCCTACGCTTTCCGATTCTTCGTATCTTCATGACCTTGTCTCACGAGAGAGCAGAGGCGCTTTGGTTCTCGCAGGTGGCATAGAAGGATCCGCCTGCGTAAAGCCGAGGGTACGCTTTGACCCTTTACCCAGATCATCTTAGCTCCCAAGGGCATGGTCACTCTCTTGCTCATGCATGGACTGACTGTTGGACCGCTGCAGCAAGAATCTCCAAGAGCATCGTGAAGTCACTGCCCTTCCGAACCCAGGCGAAGGCTCCGCGCTCAATTGCCTCGTGGGCCAGGTCGTCCTGATCCGCAGAGAAGACCACGACAGGGATTCCAGGCCACTTCACATGGCAGAGTGATAAAAATTCGAAACCGTCCATCTTCGGCATACGGTAGTCGGTCAACACGACATCAATGGGGTGTTTCTTCATCTGCTCCAAAGCTTCCAGTCCGTTTGCCGCTCCGTAGACCATGTACCCGGCACTGACGAGACGAAGTGAGAGCATGTACCGCAGGTCGCAGTCATCATCGACGACCAAGACGTGTTTGTTGTTCCGTTCCATCGTGTTCTTGTCTCCTTTCTCTCTGTTCTTCCCGGCGGCGACTGCGCAACATTGCCGGAGAGGTTGCCCATCGGTTTCGGATGGGTCTCACGAGATGTGCGAATTACTGCATTCCACTTCTGACAACGATGATGGTTTGCGCATGTCCGTTCGGCTGGACCCATAGCTGAATACGGTCGCCGGCTTTTGCTTGACCGAATATCTCGGTGTCTTGTCCGATGTGAATTTGGCGTTCCACCCCTGCACCATCTTTGACCACATATCGATTGCCGTCGATCCTGAGAAGGTCCGCCTCAAACGAGGGCAGCGGGCTCGGCACGCTTACGTTTTGGTCCGGGCCGGAAAACGCCGGAGGTACTGTCCAGAAACCCCATAGGCCGAGCACCAGTGCATATGGTAAGAGTTTGCTCATACCGGTTCTCTTTCGTACGTCGGGACACCTTCCAGCTGTTTGCTGATGCTCCACATCGACGAAAGCCATCATGAGAGGGAGCCTCACGAATAAATAGGCAGACATTCCGACAAGAGAGCAAACGGTGGACCGGAGTGCTGTAGCGCGTGCCCATCAGCGCGGATCCAATGGAAAATCAAATCGATAGATGATTGTGCAGCGACCGTCGTGGGCCGCTGGGTGTCGATCGCGTACGGGAACAAGTTGTCGCAGAAGCCTGAGGAGATCAGCAGAAATGCCTGATGGTGCGCGGACTTTTGACCTTGAGAGACAAGCTGTCTCGCGCAAGGACAGCTTGACCATTTGGTTGGGTCAGCCTTGGCCGTACTGGCGGAGCTTGCGAAGAAGAGTCTTGCGGTGGATACCGAGGATATCGGCAGCTTGGCCATGGTCCTGATGGTGGGCTTCCAGCACGCGCAAAATATAGTTTTTTTCCATATCCTGAAGAGCCTCCCATCCGTGAGCCCTTGCCTGGTCTTGAACGGTTGTTGTCCGGATGGTTTCCGGCAAGTCTTCCGGGGTGATGATGGGATGAGGAGTCAAGGCAATGGCCCGTTCGATCACGTGCTCAAGCTCACGGACATTGCCGGGCCATGAATAGCGTGTCAACAAAGGAATAGTCTCTGGTGCGAGACCGGTCACCGGCTTTTCTTTGGTCCGGCCAAATTTATCGACGAAATATCGGCTGAGCAGCGGAATGTCTTCAATCCGATCGCGCAACGGAGGAAGGACGATGGTGACGACTTCCAGCCGATAAAACAGATCCTCACGAAATGTCCCGGCCTTGACGAGCGGTTTCAATGCTTTTTTCGATGCGGCGATGATTCTGACGTCAATTGCACGAGGCGTCTCACTTCCGACACGCCGAATTTCTCGTTCCTGCAGCGATCGGAGCAACTTGCTCTGCATCACCGGCGAGAGGTCCGCTATTTCGTCCAGGAAACAGGTGCCGAGATGCGCTTGTTCGAGGAGGCCCTTCTTGCTTGCGACGGCTCCGGTAAACGCGCCGCGTTCATGACCGAACAGTTCAGATTCGAGAATCGTTTCAGCCAACGATCCCGTATCGATCGCGACGAACGGCCCATTGCTTCTGCCGCTATTGGCATGAATGGCACGAGCGATCAGTTCCTTTCCCGTTCCGCTTTCTCCCTGGATCAGCACCGTACTGTCTGTTTCGGCGACTCGTGCGATCAATTTATACACCCCGACCATCCCGCTACTGCTACCCACGAGGTTGTCGAGCCGGTATCGCTCACGCAATTGGTCTCGCAACGAACGATTCTCGCGTACCAACTTTTTGTGTTCGAGAGCCCGTCGGACAACCAACCGAATGTCGTCTACGACAAACGGCTTGCTGAGATAATCGAAGGCTCCTGCCTTGATTCCGTCCACCGCAGTCTTGAGCGATCCGAAGGCGGTCAACAACACCACCAGAATATCCGGCGCCTTCTCATGCACAGCGGCCAGCAAGGCCAGTCCATCCATTCCGGGCATATGAATGTCCGTGATGACCAGTTCAGGTTGCCATTCGCCGATTCGCCTTAGCGCCGTTTCGGCGTCCGCGGCGGTCGCGACTTCATAGCCCTCTTTAGCCACGATTTCGCGCAGCAAGGCCAGCGTTTCGTCGTCGTCATCCACTATCATTATGCGAGACTGTCCCGGCATCAGGGCGCTCCTCCGTTGCGCGGAATCACAATCGTGAAGCGAGAGCCTTTTCCCAACTCGCTCTCCATTTTAATTTCTCCCCCGTGTGCCCGTATCGTTTCCAGCGCGATCGCCAACCCCAGTCCGGTGCCACGCCCGGCCCTCTTCGTCGTAAAAAAAGGCTGGAAGATCTGGACGGACTGTTCGGCGCCAATCCCGCAGCCTGTATCGGAAAATTCCACCTCGGCCAATGTTCGATGGTTTGGCTGCTTCAAATCGGGATGGAGAGAGGTTCTCACGGCCAGAGTCCCACCAGTCGGCATGGCGTCGAGCGCGTTCTCGATCAAATTGATAAACACTTCCTGGAGCTGCTGGGCATCGGCATCGATTTTCCCGACTTGTCGGCCCCACTCAGTAACGAGCGTAATGTGCCTGCGGTCGAATTCCGGCTGAAGGAGCGCGAGACATTCTGCGACGCAGGCATCCAGATCGAGTGGGGATCGAACCGGCTCCGGCCTCCGGGCATATAACAACATATCTTGAATGATTTTCGATGTTCGTTCGATCTGAGCCTCTACAGTATTCAGCCGTTGTCGAGACTCCGTACTCAGAGCCTGATCTTCAGCCATGAGCTGGATATGACCGGACAGGGCAGTCAAGGGAGTCCCGATTCTATGCGCCACGTCCGCGACGACCTGCCCGATGGCCGACAGGCGTTGCGCTCGCGCCACATCGCGTTGTGCTTCCGAGAGCAGTTCATTTGTGCGCGCGAGCGCTCGATTCTTCTCCATCACCTCGGCAGTCGCCTCGATGACTTTCTCCCGGAGACGATTGTTCATGGTCTGCAAAGATTCCGTCAATTGCGCGTTGTCTTGGCTCGTTTGTTTGATCTTTTCCACCATGTCGTTGAATGTGCTGGCAAGCTCTCCCAGTTCATCTTGTTCTTCGACCGGAACCGGCGCGGTCATGGTCCCTCCGGACACCGTCTCAATCGCGGAAAGCACTCGTTTCACGGGGCGATGAACTTTGAAGTACAAAAATAGATTGATGGCGATCACAATGGTCAACCACGTGAGCAGCCGTCTGATTCGGGAGACACGCCGCATTGATTCCAGGGCCTCATCCATTTGCAGTGTGGAAAATGCGGCATAGGTTGCTCCCACGACGTCATTCTTCACAAAGATCGGGGTGGCCATGAAGACGCGGTGGGTTTGATCCCGATTCGTATAGTCGATCAGCAACCGCTGTTCCTCGATCACCTGCTGGATGAGGAGCGGCGCTCCTGTTTGTCGAGGCAATTCTGTCGAGCCGGAACTGGCCACTACCGAGGGAGCCTCTCCCGACTCGGTTGCGTATGCGTACAGAAGAATGGTGAGGAGATCCGGCAGCGTGACCATGAATTGATCCAACTCTTTGGTTCGCGCTTCCCGATCGGATAAATGAGCGATGCTGGTTATGCTCTGATCGACGGATCGGCCGAGGGCCAGTGCTGTGTCCTGAACATTGTCTTCTACCGTATGTTGTATCAGGCGGGACTCGATCCATTCAGACAACACCGCGAAGGCGCCGATGATGAGCGAGATCATCATCGTTACCTTGAATTGAAGGCTCAGTCGATGCCACTGGTACAACATAGTTGCATAGTAGTCTCCCGGTGCCTCTTGTTCAATCCGAAATCGAGACAAGATGTCTCTTGCGGAATAAGTTGTCTCTTGGCTTCGTGAGCAGCCACCGACGTTTCGAGCCGCTTTCGCGTTGACCTCTGGAATAAAACCTCGCACCTTCCATAGTGTTACAGCTGCAATCGATTGTGGCTTTTCTCTGGCATTCGGCTTGCTCTGTCTTCACGGCAGGAATGTCAAACATCGGGAGTACCGTTAACGTGGCTGGGCGAATTCTTCTGATTGAGGCAGATGTCATATTGGGTGCTGTCTTAGAGGAAGTTCTGCAGCATAGCGGGTATGAGGTGATCGTCGTGAAAACATTACTCAGTCAAGTTGAGCAGATTCCATCGGCACACGTCGTGATTTTGGATATGGATACAACCGCTGCGGATAAAGAGGTGGCTTGGCTCGATGCGCAAAAGCCCGAAGACCAGTCGCTGCCCATCGTGTTGATAGGCGTGCAGGCGCCCGAAGACAGCCATCACTTATTGCGCGTGCATTTCAGTCGCCGGCAGACCAACGGTCTGGTCTGGGTGCAGAAGCCTTTTCAGCGCAACGCATTGCTCGCTGCCGTTCGGCAAGTACAAGAGAACAGCTGCCGCGACAGACAAACGGAATATGAACGACAGGTATTGTGAAGGGAGTACGACATGTCGAGCGAGAAGCAGGCCGCCATGCGATGTACACGCTGCGCAGGGCTGGTGGTGCCCGATCACTTCTGTGGAGACGCCGCCTTCATTGGAGGCTGGTCTTATGATGGCTGGCGCTGTGTCAATTGTGGAGCAATCGGTTCTTTCGGGCGAACAGATACGCATCCAACACAAACATTCGGCGGCCATACATTTCAATCGAATCAAAGGAGGGCTCGTTATGAACACAGACACGAAGACGGCGAGGTATAAGCTCGCGATTCCCGCTCTCATTCTTAGCGTGATCGGGCTCAGCGCTTGTTCAATGCTTACTCCGCAGACAACCAGAACCGGAGAGATTCACGATGTGAAGGTCGAGGAAGGACTCGCGCCAGCGATCATAGATGTGAGGATCGGCGACGAAGTCCGATGGGTCAATCACAGGACGCTTCCAGTCCAAATCGAT
>Ga0187894_10000524_pt1 | contig 52118 bp, 76 predicted proteins | sample GBC1701081metaG_FD_136650 | JGI IMG/M metagenome (GOLD analysis project Ga0187894, IMG submission 136650) | White microbial mat communities from a lava cave in the Kipuka Kanohina Cave System on the Island of Hawaii, USA - GBC170108-1 metaG ...
ATTTCAGGCATCCTGATTTGCTGCTGTGGTGCGCCGAGCATCGCGCGGAGCTGGTTCGCGCGGCGCATGTGATCATCCGTTGGTGGGTTCAGCAGCAAATGCCGCCGGCGAAGCTCTGCAAGCCCCTCGGCAGCTATGAACGATGGACGCGCATCATGGGCGGAATACTCGAATGTGCCGGCTACACACAATTCCTTATGAACTATCGCGAGTTTCAAGGTAGGGCCGACACCGAACGCGCGGCTCGCGCTCTCTTCTGCGCAACGTGGCACGATTGGTCGCAGATGGAGGCGAACCGCGAAATCGTTACAACCGGCGATCTTTTGCCGATTGCCGAGGGCGTCGAAGGCTTTCCGCTTCGGGGAACAACGCCCCGCGCGCAGCAAACCAGCCTCGGCATGTGGCTCAAGTCGAATGCCGACGTCCACGTCGAATACTCCGAGGATATTAAAACGGGGCAGACGGTAACGCGTCAATTTCGGATCGAAGATAAGGGACGGCAGGCCGCCAAGGGCGGAAAGCAAGGTTGGGCTGTCGAAGAGTTATCAAATAAGGTCTCATACGTCTCAGATGCATGAGACCTCTGAGACGTATGAGACCTTTCGCATTACGCGCCATGTAAAACCCCAGACATGCGGGGTAGGGGAAAGGTCTCTTAGGTCGCATAGGTCTCATGAGGTCTATGTTTAGTAGTAGTAGAGAGAAGAAGAGAGAAATGATCCAAACAAAGAAAATCGCGCCCGCTGAATTGCCGCCAGGTTGGCAATGGCATTACCGAGATCAAAGGAACCGCTCATTCATCGCCGAAAAGCCGGGACACGATCTCCGTTCGCCAGGATTCCCAGATGAGGCCGCGGCGGCCCACTGGGCGCAGTTGAAAGAGGAAAGGCGTTCCGCCCGCCTAAGACGCGCCCTCACTAACGCCCCTCTGGGGCTTCGCTCGGGGTTTGCTATTTCCGCCCGCCCCTTCGAGTGATTTCGAGAGAGGCGAGTGACGAGAGGTAACAATGACCAAGTGACCAAGACTGAACATTTACTGACCTGTCTAGGAGAAGAATGCGCTGAAGTATTACAGCGGGTTTCCAAGGCGCTTCGCTTTGGGCTCGCTGAAATTCAAACAGGACAATCGCTGACAAACGCTGAGCGCCTAACGTATGAGCTTTGCGATTTACTATCAGTCGCCAAGCTGCTCATAGACAGCGACCTCATACCCGCAACTGACGCTGAGTTGATTGGCTCGAAACGAAAAAAACTCGAAGCCTATATACGTTATGCGGAGCAGTGCGGGACTTTAAAAGAGGCTGTCAATGAAGAATCGCGCTCCGCGTAATAACCACCGGGGCGGCGGAGCGGGCGGAAGAAATATTCCTGCGCTCGCCCGTCTCCACTCCGGCGGCTCGTTCGCGGCCCTATCCGGGGCTCGCTCTCTCGGTCGCTGAAGGAAGATAGCGTGGTGGCTGAAACTCCGACGAATAGCAATGGCTTACTACCACCGCTTGAGCAAATGATTCGCTCGCCGCTCGACAATTACGTCCAGCAACGAGAGGACGGCCTCTGGGACTCAATGCGCAAAAACGGAGCCACGGACGATGTATTGCTGTGGCATATCGGCAACGCGTTCAGTTCCTGTTCAAGCTTAGATAAGCGAATCTCCTGGAAGGGCGGAAAAAATCCTAAATTCCAGATGGAGACCGGTCCGTGCCAGGTGACGGCGCTCACCGGCAAGCGCTTGCTCGCGAAGGTGCGCGAGGTGCTGGGAATCGGCGCGCCGGGGGCAGGCGAAGACCAAGACCAAAGCGAAAGCCAAGGCCGCCGCTAAAGCATAGCGGGCTGCGCCAGACTTTGGCCATGCGCGGCGATTCGGGGGCAAGCGCGAGGTAGATGGGCAAAATTAACAGAGGCGATTTAAACGCAAAGAAATGGCATTCTTATGACCAACTACTCGAGAGCGCCGTCAAAGTTATAGCTGGTAGATTTTGACCAAACCGCGCTGGCCCAACGCGGACCCGCAGCGGCCCATGTTGTCCCGCTTTTTTTTCAAAGGAGGTTTATGCCAGCAATCGCTATGGCAAGAGGCACCGCCATCAAAATATCCGGGCTCTCGCCCAATCTTCACCGCCGGCTTATCCGCGCGGCGCAACTCGCTGGATTTCGATCACTCTCCGAGTTTCTCTTCAGGCAGACGCAGCATTTCATTGCGGAACAGGAAGAGATCTATGGAGATGTCTTAAACGCGCTCGTTCCGCTCGAGCGAGACGTGATTAAAGTGATTAGGCGCGGCGCGAACGATCCGGATCACATACAGGAGGAGACGCGGATTCCGAAAAAGAAACTTGGTCGAATATTGGCTGATCTGGTTCGCCGCGACGTGTTGGAGATTCGCCGCCAATACGGTAAGACCGACACGGCGCGAGGCGCACGGCGACCGCTTTACTTCGTGACCGAACAATATCAATCGAAAAGAAAGGACTGATGAGATTGATTGCCCGGTGAGATTGATCTTCGACCGGGTCGAATCGCTCGACGTCGTGATTGAGAAGCTATTCGATCTGCGAGATACACTGTCGCGAAATAACGCCAGCCGGTAGCCTACAATGTGGTCAATCCACGACCGCTTCAGCCTTCTCCTTTCGATTGACGATAGACCGCTTGAGGGCGCCGAGATGGACGGCGCCCTTTTGCGTTGTCTCCGCCAAAATAAATCTCGCGAATCCAATACTCTGCCTTCAGCGCTCAATTAATCCGAAAAAGAGAAATGGAACAATGGATAGACGTAGCGAGTAAATTCGGAATCCCGGTCGCGATGCTGATCGGCTTGGCCTATTTCGTTGTCAGGCACGTTTGGCCATTCGTGACAAAGCAGATTGAGGACGCCCAATCGCAGCGGAAGACCGAGATTGAGAAGTTCGTTGAGACGATCCGGTCGCGCGATATCCTGATGGCGGAGGGACAGCGTGAGCATTTGAAAGCGCTGGAGGCTATGACGATGGAGATACGCGGACTCCGCGACGAGATCCGAAATATTCATAAATGAATTGGCTTCTTTTGCTCTACAACTTACTCATGGCTTTCGCGGCGCTCGACGCCGCGGCGAGCACGCTGGCCGCTCGATATATTTTTCTACTGCGGCAGCGTTTCGGCTGGTATCTAGCGCTCGCGTTTACGGGCGTAGCGGTCGAGGCGACCGTTGCGGTGATTACGCTCGGATTCTCTCCGGCGCCGCAAAAAATCATCGTGTGGATTCTGGCGCTGAGAATCGCGACGCGCCTTTTTAAAACCATAACGATGGTCGCGCTCACGCTCTATCTGCTTGGCTACGTCAACGGGAATCGTCGAGGAGGGCAATAATGATCATCACCCCTAAATCAGCGCGTAAACATCAACGCAGGCATAGCGAACAACTCGCGGCCGCGCAACTGCAAAAGATCCGCGAGCGCTTGGCTGGCTTCGCCCAGGCGCACGAAACACCCGCGATGGCAGTTAAGCGGTTGCTGGAGGAACTGGCGACGCTGAAGGCCGAGCATACGAGCGTCGCGCGGGGGGCTGCTTGACCGAGTCGCCAATCGAGCGCGCTCACGCCGTCGCCATCCAGATACGGGGCCGACTTGTTCAACTCTCCGAGCGCGGGGATGTGAGCGTTGAGGATTTTCGAGCGTTTCTCGGCGACCTCGCGCAGGCGATGGATGGGCTATGCGAGTCGCTCAAACAATTGATTGAAGTTGAAAGGGAGCATTATGGCGAGAAAACTTTGGGTACAAATCTTCACCTTCCGAATCTGCGGGCGCTCGCGGCTTGGCTGCGAGCGAAAGACGCCGATAGTACAGGCGCCGATGATGAGGCCGCAGGAGCGATTGATTACGCCGTGAACCGCCTTGAAATCTGGCTCACCAATGAGTGAGCCACAACCAGGAGCATTATGAAAAAGTTTCTTCTTCTCGCGATGTTCGCGATTGCTTTCAGCGCGCCAGTTTTCGCGCAGGAGACCGTGAAGATCACGATCGCCTTCCAAAATCTCAACGTCGCCAATCAAAATTTACCGGGCGGTGATCTCTCGGTGGATTACCGACTGGCTAACTTCGGCAAATGGAGGCTCGGCGCTGTCGGCGACGTGGCCTACCAGCGCGACACAGACCGGATACTTGACCGATATCAACTGCTTGGCGGGCCACAAATTTCTTATGCGATTGGTGAAGGTCGCCTGACTATCTTTGGCCAAGGGTTATTTGGCGTAACACGTTTTGATCAGCGCGTTGGTGTGACCCCTGACTTCACGCGAATGACGGTTGGCGTCGGCGGCGGCTTTGATGTCCGTTTTAACAATGGGTTCTTTGTTCGTCCTCTGCGTGTTACAGCTCAGTACATTGATGGAAGAGGAGCACGATACACAACTGCCCAAGCAGGTGGCGGTTTTGAGTTCTAATGAGATGGCGCCCGCTGCGTAAGGGGATGACTGGTATGGGAGCCTGAAACGTCCTGCGGCGGGCGCAATGCTGAAAATCTTGAGTCTGCTCTCACGCCAAAGAGGCAATCAGATGGCGGCTTTGTGAGGAGACCGCCACGATAAGGCAGTGGGGCCTTATCGAAGGGCGACAAGTGGGAGCAGTGGCGGGGCAGGGGCGCGGGGGCTCTTGCCCCGCTTCCACGTGAAACGCGATGGATGAACGCGAGGCGCTGGAACATAAGATATGGTTCTTCAAAAAGATCGGATTTTTCGCGGCGGAAATGAGCGATAGAACTCCTATTAAACTTCAGTTAGACGATCTCAGCCCGGATGATCCGGTTCGCGTACAGGCCGAGAATCGCAAGATGCAGGAGGCGGAAGTTCCAAACTTCTGCCCGGGTTGCGGCAGGGCGGTAGGTCGAGAGGATAGCTTTTGCCCCAGTTGTGGCAAGCCATCGAAGAAGCTCCAGGCCGCTGCGGTCGAGCGCGAGCAGCAACCTGAGCGCCCTGCGCTCTCCTACGATCTGATTGAGCCACGATTGATGGGGCGATTGAATATCCCCGGCATAACGGCGGAAATCTACGACGACCAGTCGGTGGTGGTCCTGACGCCACATGCCGTAAGCGTAACGTTCAATAAATTGGGATCGGAGGCGATGGGCGCGTTCGAGATTCGTCTGACCGCTGTTCGGGAAAAGGAAGAGACGGGGAAAGCAGCGGCGCCGACCTCGCTTGTAACACCGTCTAAAGGACTCAATGGGAGCTAAATAATGCCAGGCTCATTTTCTGACTTTTTAGAACTCGAATTGCTCGATCACGTGTTCAGCGTCGCAGCCTACACTGCGCCGGGGACTCTTCACCTCGGTCTGTTCACGGTTGCTTCTTCTGATTCAGGAGGTATCGGCGTCAGCGGCGACACCTTCCAGCTCTCAGCCACGCAGGGCGGCGCCGCGGTCAATTGATATGGTGAAACTATTGGCAGTATCGATTTTGTTGATCTTCGTCGCGGCGTTTGGCTGTTGGCCTGCGCCATCTCAAGCGACCGGTCAGCTATCAGCCTCGCCGAACCCGGTCAAGGTTTGCAATGGTAGCAGCGGCAGCGCGACTCTGTTTTGGACACCGGCCATTGCAGGGCAATATGAAATCTGGCGTGGCGATGATCATAGCACGCTGATCGCGACCGCAACTGGCTCAGGCTCGCAAGTGGTGTCAGGGATAAGCAGCGCCACGAACTTCTATCTGCTGAAAGCTGCCACAAATGAAACGTGGAGTTTTAATCCGCAGGATGGCTTGACGAAAGTTGTTACCACGACTTGGTTAACCCTGGATCGAATCACTGTCTCGACCGTCGAAGATTGCTCTGATCCGCGACCACCAAATCACCCATTGGTTGGCGCTATCAGGTGGGACGCATGGAAGCCGAATAACCAAAACTTCGGCGTCTCCCCAAGCTTTTATACCAACTGGGCGCACAGACAGCCGTTCTACGGCTGGTATAACGTGGATGTTCCTGTGGGCGCGGTCCCGAACCATCAGGCTATCATTGATCAGGAGATCAATTATGCGGCTGATAACTTTCTGGATTACTGGAACTTTGTCTGGTATCCGGAATATGGCAATCCACAGCCGCAATACGAAGTCTATTCGCTGATGAAACCCTTCCGGGATTACATGGCCAGCCCCTATAAATCCCGCATCAAGTTCTGTTTCATGTTGCAAACCACTTGGGTAGCCGGCGACCAGCCGAACGATCCGAATGGCAGAGAGATTCGCTGGCGCAGCGATGTTGTGCCCGGACTGGTCGCGCTCTTCCAGGATGTCCAATACCTAAAGGTCAACGGCAATCGTCCGGTGATCTACTGGTTCGACACGGGCAAACTCGGCAGTCAGCCCGACGGATTCGGCGCAAACTGGCAAGCCGAATTGCAGTTTCTCAAAGACGCGATTGCGACGGCAGGCCTCGGCCAGCCCTTTTTCGTGGACAACAACATGGACCTGGGGAGCGCGCAGGCGGCAGGCTTTCAGGCTGTGACCTCTTACGGCCCTTCAGGCGCTATGCCGAGCGGCTTTTGTTGGTCGGCGCAAGCCGCAAAGGATCAGGGCAATTGGGGGCCGCATCAGACGCTGCTGACGGTTCCAAGCCTGACTCCGGTACACGACCCGCGCCCGCGTAATTATGGGTACTTCGTTCAGCCGCCAACATACGGCCAGTGGGAAACTCATCTGCAAAATGCGTTCAACTGGATAACAAATAATCCGACAAAGGTAAGTAGCCCGCCCTTGCTACTAACTTACGCGTGGAATGAACTGGACGAAGGCGGCGGAGGAATCACGCCGACTCTGCAGGATGGGATAAAGTATTTGAAGGCAATCAAAGCGGTCGCGGCCGGCCAACTCCCGCTAACCTATGAGGACGTCTACAACGCCGATAACTGTGCGATCACTTTTCAGGGCGGATCGTGGCTGCGCTGGACTCCAGCGTCCAATAACCATGAAGGCGATGATCAAATCAGCTTTGCGGCAGGCGAATCCGCGAGCCTGACAGCTAATGGGGTAACGAAATTTACCGTAATGGCGATCCGAGGGCCGAATCGAGGGCAGTTTGAGATTTATATTGACGATGTTTTGCAGGGCGTTATTAATCAAAACGATCCCAATTGGCTCCCAGCCGCTCCCCTCTATCAGAGCGCCCAATTGCCCGTCGGGGCGCACACGCTACGCTTCGTCAACCGCGCCGCGAATCCAAGCCAATCTCAGGTGAGCTTTGATTCGATCAAGGTACAGAGACAGAGGTGATGAATGCCTGATCTGAAGTGGAAGGATGGATCAATCGCGACAGCGCTGGACTCCGGCCTCGATAGTTTGGCCAATGGTAGCCGCGCAATTTCGGCGGTGATAGATAACGACGCCGGGCTTGACCTCTACGCTGATTTTGAATTAGTTGTTCGGTATACGACCACCGCGCCCGCTGCTGGTGTTATTACCGCTGAGTTATTCTTGCTTCCGACCGTGGACGGGACGAACTACCCTGAAGGTTCATCCTCGCTTGATCCGCAGCAGATGCTCAAAGTTGGAATCTTTGAGAGCCGCAACGGGACAACGAGCGCGACTGAGCGGCTTGTATTGACTGGCATTCCGTTGCCGCCGCGGGATTTCAAGGTGTTGCTCAAGAATACCAGCGGCTTCAGTTATTACTCTACCGCCAATACGCTAAAAATTCGCCCCTACAAGCTACAGAGCGCATAGTGAGCAATCGCCTATCCAATGTAATCAAGCCCTACCGCGGCGCGCGACCGCCGGATTGGCCATTTGCGCTTAACTGCGGCAGTAATCAGGCGCGCGGCTTGATTGCCTGGTACCCGATGGGATTGCGAGGCGGAAGTACGGTTTATGACATGTCGGGGCGCAACAAAAACCTCGCCGCGACGAACGGGCCGACATGGACAGATGGGCTGCGCTTCGCGGCCGGGTCTTCTCAGTACGCCGAAATCAATGAAGGATTGTTGACCTCGGTACCTGTCACGTTGGTTTCCTGGCTGAAAGTCTATTCCGATGTCGCAGGGGAGGCGGTTTGCCTGGTATCCAGCAATGATAACGCAAACTGGTTTTCGATTCTTCTGGGCAGCGCAGAAGCCTTCCTACAGTGCAATGGGAGCGCGTTCGCCCAGATTCAAGCTGGCACAGTGGTTCACGGAAGATGGCATCTGGTTTGCGGCGTGTTCGCGGCCACAAACTCACGCACTCTGTATTTAGACGGCGTCCAAGTGGGAGCGACGGAGACCACGAATTCCACGCAATCCGGCATCAATCGCTTCGCAATCGGCGGTCTGCGCCGAAACCCACCCGACAATTACTTTACGGGCTATATAGGGGATACGCGCATCTACAACCGCGCGCTGTCCGATGCTGAGGTGTACGCCCTTTTCGACCCCGCTACGCGCTATGACTTGTACTGGGAGCTTGGGCGGCGAGTGACGTTTAGCGGTGGCCAACTCTTCACCCAAAGTTTCTCCGGCTCTATTGCCCCTGCGGGCGCGCTGACCAAGCAAGACCAAAAGACTCTCGCTGGGACTCTGGCCTCAGCGGGCGCGTTCGCGAAACAGACTCAGAAGGAGATCTCTGGCGCGCTCGGTTCAATAGGCGGTTTCGCGAGGCAATGCCAAAAAGCGATAAGCGGAGCGCTGGCGCAGGCGGGAAGTCTGATCAAGCAGGATCAAAAATCGCTCTCGGGCTCGATTACCCCTACAGGCGCGCTTCAGACGTTCCGCGTGGTCTTGCTCGCGTTGGCTGGCGCAATTATTCCAAGCGGCGCCCTTGCAAAGCTCGCGCAGAGATCGCTCAGCGGCGCGATTGCGCCGGCCGGAGGTTTTACGAAATTGGTCGGAAAATTATTTGCGGGAATCCTTACACTTGCCGGTAGTTTAATCAATTTCAAACCCGGCAGCGCGTCGACCAAAGTGACCGTCACGCTGGGCGACAAAGTGGTTACGAGATGCGATATCACTGACGAACTCGGAGGATAGAGACATGTTCGATGGAAACGTTGCGCCTTCGGGCGAAATCAGATTGAGGGTCTTAAAACACGCCAGCGCAGTTCTCCCTGCGCGCGAATTATCTTTCCGGGAGATTGCCCGATACGGCTTGCCCCATTTCGGCGTCTCGCTAGAAGTCGCCCTATGGCGCTTACGCAATCTGCCGAATCTCCTCCGCGGCCTCTGGCGCGTGATTATTGCTCGGTTTTTTGGGCTGTCGAATTTTTACGGCGCTGTGGGCTTGGTGAAGAGCGGCCCGGATGGCCGAATAGTGAATTATGGTCTCGCCTCGCTGCGAGTCGTCACAACCGCCGGCGTCAATTTCATTCGCGATGCGTTTATTGGCTCGGTCGAGCCGGAAAATATGAAATTTCACGGCTTCGGCACGGGAACCAATGCCGAAGCGTCGAGTGATACTGCGCTCCAAACGGAACTCACCACCCAATACGCGACCGATAACACTAGGCCGACCGGAAGCCAGGTTTCCGGTGGCGCTGGCGCGTATCAAACCGTTGCGACTCTGAGCCCAGACAGTGGCGGAACACTTGCCATCACGGAGCACGGAATCCTTTCTCAGGCGGCCACTGGCGGCGGGACACTTCTGGATCGTTCGGTATTCAGCGCGGTCAATTTGGTGGCTGGCAGCGACTCGCTTCAGGCGACTTACACCCTGACATCTTCGGCTGGCGGATGACGAATGGCGGACACCTATAACATCGGCGACGTCGCGCGGCTGCGTCAGTTCTTCACGCAGCCGATTACTTGCCTGCATACCACGCTCAACGGAGCAATCGACGAGTGCCAAACCTCGATTACCGTCTTGAGCGCGGCGGGTTGGCCCGCCGCCGGAGTTGTGCAAATCAACGATAAGGAATGGGTCGCCTATAAGGGCTTGACCGGAAACGTCCTCACAATTCCTGAAAACTACGGACGAGGGTTTTGGGACTCCGTAGCGCAAGAGCACGTGAACGGAGTAGAGGTGACGGTGTTTTATCAGTTTGTTGATCCAGGCGGCGTCTTATTCAAAGTGAAAGCGCCGTCCACCGCCCTTATGACCTATACTTACAGCGTCAATCCTGAACTCGCTAAGGAGTTCACAGGCAGTTATCGACTAGACATTGATGTTACCAAGTCAGGGAAATGGTATTACGGCGGTTTTGGGACGGGGAGCAATAAGGGGGCCGAGGAAAGCTTCTTCACGGTCGCCAAGACTAAACTCGTATAAAATAGCATTACGATTCGGTCAGAACCAGCTACAATAGCGCGCCTCAGAGGAGTATGCGCTATTATGTTTAATACCTTTCGGCTGACGTGGCTACGCGATCGGGTACTATTGGACAACCTCGTATTTCGGCTGCAAAGTTTCAAGGATGACAGTTGGGAACTCGGCGACGATTGTCTATTGTTCTGGAAAACTAAATCCCTGGTAGATCAATACGAGAGGTTTTGGCGCACGAGGCTAGACTTTCGAGCAAAGAATATTCTTGAATTGGGAATGTTTGACGGCGGGAGTTTGCCGTTTTGGTTTCACATCCTCGGCGCCGATAAGGCCGCAGGTGTCGACATTCAGGATAGGGCGGACAGCGCATACCTGACTCGTTATCTTGAGTCGCGCGGGCTTCAGACCAAAATCAAAACCTACTGGAATACAGATCAGACCGACCACAAGGCGTTGGCCGAGATCGTCCAAATCGAGTTCAACGGCAGGCTTGATCTGGTAATTGATGATGCCTGCCATATGTTACCGGCGACGAAGCGTAGTTTTGAGATATTGTTTCCGATGTTGCGGCCGGGCGGCCTCTACATCATCGAGGATTGGGCTTGGGGTCACTGGCCAGAGTTTTGGAACTGGCCGCCTCCTTGGGCGCGTGAGAACGAACCGACCAAGTTGATCTGCGAGATTGTAGAGGCTTGCGGGAGCGCTTCCACGGAAGCCGCTGGGGATTCCACCACTGCGATCTCATCCGTAGCGATCTATCAAGGATTCACGGTTGTCGAACGCGGCGACGCCGAATTCTCCAGTCCTTTCGGCCTGGATTTGCTCATCAATAGACGTCCTCGGCAATCTCGGCTTGATCGCGTTCGCGCGTCGCTGCGGTATCGGCTCGGCTTACTCCTGCCAAAATAAACCTCGCGAGGCCCCTATCCTCGGGGCGATGAATACTCGTCACACTCAACCCTGCCGTCGCAAGACCAAGCACCGCAGCCAACAGGCGGCGTATAAGAGTTTGGTCAAACTCCGCGCCGACGAATACTGTGAAGACTCGCGTGCGCTCAATGTTTACCGCTGCAAGAACTGCGGCCATTGGCATGTTGGTCATCGTCCGGCGCAACTGACAAAATAAACCTCACAGCGCCGCTACCCTCAGCGGGTGGCTGACATCATCCAACTCGCCAATCAGTACCGCTCGGAGCTGCTCAAAAATGAGCGCGCGGCGGCTGATCGCCTCACCAAAACCTACGACCGTATCTGGTTGCGTCTCTTTCGCCAGCTCACCAAAATCAACCAGCAAATCGAAGACGCCCGCGCGCGCGGAGAGATGGTTAATCAGGCTTGGCTATTTCGCCAAGAGCGTTATGGCGCGCTGCTGCGCCACGTTGACCGGGAGTTCAGACGATTCGCTGATGTCGCTGAGACGTCGATCACTAAACAGCAGCGAGAGGCCGCAACCGCCGCGCTCGATGACTCGGTTGCGCTGATGGCCGCCGCAGCAGACGGGGCTGGAATCACAGCCACGTTCAATCGTCTCCCGATCGCCGCAGTCGAGAACCTGGTCGGGACGCTCGGCAACGGTTCGCCGCTCAGCGCGCTTCTCGATCAATTGCCAGGAGCGGGGCGCCGGATTGTCGAGCAGGGATTGATCGAGGCGGTCGCGCTCGGGATCGGGCCGGCGGCGACAGCGCGCAAAATCAGAGAGGGACTGGGCGGGAATTTGACGCGAGCATTGACGATTGCGAGGACTGAGACGCTACGCAGCTACAGAATAGCAAGCAGCCAGACCTATCAGGCAAATGCTGATGTGGTCGAGGGGTGGTATTGGCGAAGCGCGCGGCATAATAGCTGTGCGGCCTGCATTGCGCTCGACGGAACGTTCCACAAGGTCAACGAGCCGATGAGGCCTCATCCGAACTGCCGATGTACGCTCGTGCCGGCGGTCGAAGGCGTGGAGGTTGACCGCGGCGTCGATTGGTTCAAGCGGCAACCTGCGAGCGTCCAGCGCGATATTCTCGGCACACAAATCGGCTATGACGCCGTGAAATCTGGCGCTCTGAAGATTGAAGACTTCGTCGGGTTGAAGCGCAATCCGTTTTGGGGCGATAACTATCATCAACTCAGCGTCAAACGCGCTCTCGCTGGCGAAGGGAAGTTTCCGGGAGATGCGGCGAGGCCTGCGCCGGCGGTCTCGGTATTACCGCCAGCGCAGCCAATGCCCACGAACACACCGAAACTGAAGCGCGAATCCATACCCAGACTGACAACTGGCGCAAAACTGCGCGCTAAGCTTGAGAAGATCGCGGCGGACACCGAGAAGAAGATCGCCACGCTTAAGGCCGGGCGCGACGAGTTGCGCGATCGATACCTTGAGACCGACTCCTACAAAGAACGGCTTCAAATCGAGAAGAAAATCAAATCGCTCGCGCATAAAGCTCAGAAGATTTCCGACGACCAGGTCAAGCGCGAGCGCAGGGCGCTCTATCAACGGACAAAGGCGAAAATCGGATCGAAATATGAAAACGACCTCGGCGGCGGCAGCTTCGACTTTTTTGAGGGCTATCAGCGGCGGCGTCATGCTGAAGGGCTTGACGAGTTTTCGCGCATGGTCGGATCGGGACTACTCGACGGACGGACGATCCGCATTACGGTCGCGACGGACGGGCGCGCGTACTACCTGGACAACGCGATTTACCTTGATCCTGACGACCCGGTTCGCACGGTCATTCATGAACTCGGTCATTGGCTGGAGCATAATAATCCGGCGATCCGCGACGCGATCCGGAAATTCTACGCGCGGCGCACGGCGGGCGATAGTGTTGAGAGTTTGGCGCAGTTGACTGGGAATTCCAGCTACCGAGCGGACGAGATGACCAAAAAAGATCGGTGGCTCAACCCCTACATGGGCAAATGGCGAGCGTTTCCTGGCGGTGAAGAGGGGCCGGAAATCCTTTCAATGGGACTTGAATGGATTTACAATGATCCGCTCGATATTGCGAGACGTGACCCGGAATTCTTCGATTTCATTATCGAAGTCGTGAGACTGCGATGAGTAGAACAGTAATTCAAATCGGCGCTGACCGCGTGGCTTTTAATGGCCATGATTGGACGCCTTTGACCGGCGAGCGGAGTGAGGGACTCGCGCGCCTAATGCGCTCCGCTGAGCCTCAGTACCGTCGCCAAGCCGCTTCTCACCCCGATCACGCCTACAATGTCGCGCTGGCCGCCGCCGAGGACTGGCGCGGCCGGATCGTTGAATACCTGCCTGATACCGCCGAGATCGCACCCGGCCGGGTCTACTGAAATAAATTTCCCTGCCACGCTATCCTCCCGGCATGGCAAAAAAGAACCCAACCGATCAATACGACGACCGACTAATAGAGATCAGGCCGATGCGCGCCGGAGATGTATTACCGCATCCGCTCAATCCTAAACGTCATCCCGTGAGCCAGGTCGAGCCGCTTGAGGGGCTGCTTAGACAAATCGGGAAAGCCGATGTGTTGCGCGCCTACCGCTCGGAGCGCAACGGGGGAATGTTGACGTTCTGGGACGGCCATGGGCGCCGCGATTTGAATCCTGACGAGGTCTGGCAGGTAGCGATTTACGACATCGACGATGATGAGGCTGATATGCTGATCGCGTCGTTTGACGAGGTCGGGTTTCTGGCGCAGAAAGACACCGAGCTTCAGCGGCGACTGCTCGCTGAACTTGAAGCGGACGATCAAGCGCTCGACGCTCTGCTCGACAGTCTGCGGCTTGAATCCGAGCAGGAGCGGGAATCAGGCGCCTCCGTTGGCGGAAGCGGAGAAAGGCGTCTTGCGGCGAGCAAGAATCAAACTGTCAAGGCCGTGATCGTCGCGCGCCAGGTCGCTATCATCGAGGCCGCGTTGATGGCGACTGAAATAAGAAATCGCGGCGAGGCGCTGACCGCCGTATGCAGGGAGTACTTAATTGCAAAAGGACAATTCGACTTTCTCAAGCAAGAAGAGATTGCGGCTGAGATTGCTTGAAGCGATAACCGATCCGGTGGTGATGGAGACGCATGGCGGCGTCGGCAAACTCTGGCAAGCCTGCTATTCGCATATTGAGCGCGGCGTTGTCTTCGAGAAAGATCAGGCGAAAGCGGCGATACTCGCGAAACAGCGCCCTTCCTGGTCGGTCTACGAGGGGGATTGCGTTGGGGCTATCAATGCGGGGTTCGGCGCGCATTTGCCGATCAATCTCTTCGACGTTGATCCGTATGGGCAGGCCTGGCCAATCATTGACGCCGTATTGGCGTTCGCGCGATGCGACACTGTCGGCGTCGCGGTTAACGATGGGCTGCGGCAGGAAATTCAGTTGAGCGGTGGCTGGCATGTAAAATGCCTGCAGGATAAGGTTCGCAAGTATGGCAATAGGCTCTTTGACATTTATCTGGATATTTGCGGGGAGATGCTGGATGAAAAAGCGGCTCAGGCTGGTTACAGCCTGAGCCGCTTCTGGGGGAACTACGCCGGGCATAATGGCGGAATGACGCATTATGCCGCGATTTTGTCGCGGACTGGAGGGTCAAGTTGATTCGGAAACTGCCGCCAGAACCAGCGTGTGCCGTCCTCGTGAATCAGCGACGTTCCGCGCTCGGTGAGCGCCGCCGAGGACTGCTTGAAGAAAAACGCCGTGCGCGATTTCGCGCATCGGTCACGGATGTCTCGCGCCCAGGCGTGATTCATCTCGTGCTTCTTCCACTCTCTGCCGCTCTCGCCGCCGACAATCAACCATTCAAGGCCGCGAGTGTCGAGTGAAGGGAGCGGGCCGAGGGCGGGCTCGTAGCTGACGAAATGGACGGCAGCGGGGATTTGTTTCAGTGACTCTGCGCGCCAAACATACTCATCATTTTCAATCGAGACGCCGAGCCAGACGTTTGGGTAGTTCTTGACTGCCCAGTCGGCGGGCAGGTTGTCGGCGATCCGGTCTGCGCGCTTGGTGAGGAGTTGCCAATCAAGGTGGGGCGTTGCCTTGATGAGCGCCCAGAGTTTGCGCCGCTCCGTGTCAATTGTGGGATGATCCTCGAAGACATCACACATCGAAGAACAGAAGACCAGATGATTCCATCCGGCGCCGCGAACCCCAGCATTGTGGATATGGGATTCGACTTCCCAGTCCAAGGGCTTCTCCCAGTGTTTTGCGCCGAACGTGCGGCGCTGGCCGTTGACGCCCCATACGCTGTGACCATATCTGGTCGCCAGCGTGTCAGCGTAGCAGTTTTTGCAGCCGGGGCTGATTTTGGCGCAGCCCCACGCGATATTGAACGTCCTGTCTGTCCAGGCTATTAAAGTTTTGTCGCCCATTGTTATTCTCCTTATGTTCTCCTTAAACAACCCACCCCGATTGGCGGGCCAGAAACGCGATCATTTCGCGCTCGCAGATTCCAGGAGTAGTGGGGAGCGCCCTACGGCGCATCCCCTGGATTCCTATATTGACGGCCGCAGCGGCCGCCAAGTGATAGCAGACCTGCCCGGAATGCCCTGCTGGGCAGGTGCAGGCGCCGAACTTCCGCCCGCCTGCGTCCACTGCAAATACGACCAGGTAGGTCGTTTCCGGGTGGCGCGCGGAGCGGACGTTGAAGCGGCGCTCGCCGGCGAAAGTGACGCGCGGGCGTAGTTGACGCGCTCGGTCAATCGCCCGCATCATGCTTTTGTTGCGCTCCAATTTGATCATACGAACACCTCCGTTTGTGGTTAAAGTTAATGTCATCAACAACTTACAGGCGGATTTATATCACGGGTCAGATTTAGAGCGCAACAAAAATCAGCCGCAAGTTCAACAAAATCAACAGTTTAGAGCGAAAAATAGCGAAAAGTGGCGGAATTATTAGAAAAAAGCGCGATTTTGGACGCAATCGAGCGGACGCATGGAAACGTGACGCTCGCAGCTCGCGCCCTGGGCGCGCCTGTTGGCCAGGTGCGCGCCCAGATTCAGGGCGACCCCGAGTTGGTCGCGGCGGTCGAAGAGGCGCGCGCGTCGGTCGTGGACGCCGCGGAGACTCAATTGCGGGCAGCGGTCAACAATCGCGAGGAGTGGGCGATCAAGTTCGCGATAGCGCGCGAGCAAAAGAGGGCTGAGGGGTATAGAGCAATAAGCGATGAGCCGCCACCCAAAATCCCAGGCGGCAAACTTACGCGCCAGCAACAGAATCAACTGATCGAATGGGCGGCTGAAGGCCTGCGCCTGTGGGAGATCAACGAGCGCGCGGCAAAAGCCGACCCGCCCTTCATGGTGGAATACTTGCAACTCAAACATGCGCGGAAGCGGTCAGCAAAAAAATTCACCGAACTGCGCGCGCGGTTGGAAGCCGAGGCGACTGACGAGGGGCTGGCGCGGCGCGCCGTTCGTATCCGCCGCTTGATTCAATTGGCCGAAAAACTGGAAGAAGACTTTTACGAAAATGCAAGACTCTGGGTGCGCGAGCCGAAGGAGGTCACGGGCGAGCGGGTAGAGATCGAACGCTTCAACGCGGCTGAGGTGAAACAATGGCGCGGCCTGCTCGACGACATCGCGAAGGAGATGGGCGAGCGTAAAACGAGTGTTGATTTGACCACCAAGGGCCAGCCCTTAAGCTTCGCGGCTCTCGCGCAACTCGCAACCAATGAGCAACCGACAACAAGCGCAAACGATCCTGGAGAAAAGCCGGAATGACCCAGCGTGGTTCATTCGTCACGTCCTCGGCTGCGAATACCTGACGCCGCAGCAGATCAGCGTGGTCAATTCCGTGTGCGACAATCGCCGCACGCTTGTTACAGCGGGCAATTCAGTTGGAAAAACTTTTTTGGCCGCACGCCTCGCGCTCTGGTTTCTCTACTCAAATCCCAAATCAAAAGTCATCACCACCGCGCCAACCTGGATTCAGGTTGAATCGCTGCTCTGGCGCGAATTGCGCAGCGCTTACCAGTCGGCGCGATTTCCGCTCGGCGGCGACGTGTTCAAAACGCAAATCAACCTCGCGGACGATTGGTTCGCGATCGGTCTTTCGACCGACAATCCGACGCGCTTCCAGGGCTTCCATGCGCCGCGCATCATGGTCATCTTCGATGAGGCGATAGGCGTCGAGGCTGGCATCTGGGAGGCGTCTGAGGGCATCGCGGTGGGCAATGAGGATCGCTTTCTCGCGATCGGCAACCCGACCGACCCGACCAGCGAGGCGAAGCGGAAAGAAGATTCCGGATTGTGGAATGTCCTGCGGCTGAGCGCTGAGGATCATCCGAATGTGATCGAGGGGAAGATCCTCGTCCCCGGCGCGGTCACGCGGGAATGGATTGAAGAGCGCGAGCAAGAATACGGCGGGAAGGATACAGGACTCTATCGCGCCCGCGTGCTGGGGTTGTGGCCGGAAGAGAGCGATGACGTCCTGATCCCGCTCTCGCTCGTCGAGGCCGCGCAGCGCCGTTGGAGCGCGCCGAAACTGGACGCGAAATTGCTCTGCGCGGGCTGCGATGTGGCTCGCTATGGACAAGACGAAACGATTATTTTTCCGATTTATGAAGGCGGGATCGTGGAGAATCCCGTCGTGCGCCATGGACAGGATTTAATGGCGACGGCGGGGCAATTAAAGGCGCTCGGCGCTCCATCGCTCGGCGTGGACGATGCGGGGTTGGGGGGCGGCGTGACGGATCGACTGAGGGAGCAATCGGTTAGCGTGACGCCCTGTATTGGCGGCGGAGGCGCGATTGAGGATCGGAAATTCGTGAACGCCCGCGCGGAAATGTGGTGGGCGCTCCGCGAGGCGCTCAAAGCCGGCGATCTGGCGCTGCCAGACGATCGAAAGCTCGCCGCCGACTTGACCAATGTCAAATTCAGCTACGACAGTCGCGGCCGGATCAAGCTCGAATCGAAGGACGAGATCAAGAAGCGGCTGGGACGCTCCCCGGATCGAGGCGATGCGCTCGCGATTGCGAATTGGGTGCGTATGCCTCGGTATGAATACCGCTCCGGCACCTTCCGCCGCTGAAAATAAATCCGCCATTTATCCCATCCTATGCCCATCGGGTGAACCTCCTATCGGCGGCGATTCCAGCAAAACTTGGGTGGGTTTATTGCTGGAATCGTCGCCGCTTTTTACCTCTCAAAAATAAATATTCATTCCACCTCAAACTATCTCCGTGGCTGGAGATAAGAACAAACCGAACTACAAATGCGCAGATTACTGCGAAATGGAGCGTGATTGGGAACTCGTCTGCGATCTCAATGGCGGCATTCGCGCGCTGCTGAAGAGGGACTCACGCTATTTACCCATAGAACCGGCTGAAGATACTCAAAAGGATTATCTGAGCAGGCGCAGACGAGCAGTCCTTTTTAATATCTTCACTCGCACGCTCGCCGGCCTGGTTGGAATGGTTTTCAGAACCGAACCGAAACTCGGCGCCGATGTGCCGGAAATGATTCGCGGCAGGGAAGAGGCTAAGGGTATAACGGCCCTCGAAGGCTGGGCGGAAAACATCGATCTGCAGGGCGCGCACTGGACGGTGTTCGCGAAGGAGCTTTTTACCGATGCGATGCGCGACGGCCATACGTTTATCTACGTGGATATGCCTCCCAAATTACCGCCAGGCGCGACGCGGGCCGACGAACAGGCTGCAGGTAGACGGCCGTACTGGATCGGATATTCCGCGGCGCAGGCGCTGAACTGGCGATCGAGCCAGGAATATCGCCTGATCAATTTCCAAAACGGCGCCACGACCCGCATTTCAACTGGCCGCCAAATGCTCTATCAGATCACTTTCGAGGAATGCTCGACCGAGCCCGATGGCGAGTATGGTGAAAAGGATGTCAAGCGCTATCGCGTCCTGCGACCCGGATATTGGGAGTTATGGGAAGAAGTCGACGTGGACACGAAGAAGGAATATGTCCTCGTCGGGGAAGGCGAATCCTCTCTCTCTAAAATCCCTATCGCAGTTGTCTACGGCCGTAAAACCGGAATGCTGACGAGCAAGCCGCCATTGCTCGACCTGGCGCACATCAATATCGCCCATTTTCAGAAGTATTCCGATTATTCTGAGGGCCTGCGGATGTGCATCCCTCAATTTTGCCTCAAGGGCGTTGACGCAACGAAAGACATTGCTGTTATCGGTCATCACACCTTCCACGTTGTGAGACCTGATGGTGACGTCTGGTTTGCCGAACCTACCGGAGCTGGACTGGAACCGCAGCGCAAAGATATACAGGATCTCGAAGCGCAAATGGCGCGGCTCGGACTCGCGATAATGTCGCCGAATAGCCAAGCGCAGCCGCAGAAAACAGCGACTGAGGTTTTCGCCAATCATATTGAGACCGACTCCGATCTCGCGACGGCGGCGCGCAGCCTGAAAGACGGTTTGGAACTCGCCCTTACATTCACAGCTCAATACAGCGATCCAATAGCGACCAGCGGGGGCAGCGTTGAGGGGTTGGAGATTGATCAGCTCACACTTAACGCGCAGGAGATGCAGGCTTATAGCGGAATGCAGGCCGCCGGGCAGTTCTCGTTGCAAACCTTCTGGGAAGTCCTCGGTCGGGCCGGAAGACTCCCTGAGAACTTCGACCCAGAAGTCGAAGAGCAGCGAATCAACGACGAGTCCGCCAGGAAAGCCGAGGCGATGGCGGTAATGTTCGATCGCGGCGGGCCGCCGATGTAGCGCGCAAAAATAAATCTTTCCACTCTGTATATTCCTTACAAACGTCGCGGGCAGGACGCCCGCCATCACCAACCAGGAGGGTTGCAAATGCCAGTAAATTTGACATGGGAAAAGCAGGAAGCGATTCCCGAAGGACTAAAAGAGCACGCTGTCGAAAAGGACGGCAAATGGGTTTTTGAAGCCGAGACCGCTGCCGAGGTGGGAAACCTCAAGGCGACGCTCAAAAAAGAGCGAGACGGGCGCACAAAGTACGAGAGCGAACTAAAGCGGTTTGAGAAGTTCAAAGAGGTCGCCGATGCCGAAGAGGAAGAGCGGGACGCATTCTTCGAGGCGTGGAAGAAACGCAACGAGCCGCCGGAAAACGGCAAGGGCAAGCCTGATCCCGACGCGCAGAAGCAATTCGAGCTGAGGGAGAAACTTCATGCGAAGGAGATCAAGAAGCGCGACGAGCAAATCGCGGCGCTGACCACGGACCGCGACATGGCGAGTAAAGAGCTTCGTGAATTCAAGCTCTGGACGCCGTTGCGGGAACTGTTCATCAAACACGAGGGCAACCCCGAAGACTGGGAGCTGGCGCGGCTCGACCTCGGCAATAAGCGCCGATTCGACTTCGACGAGGACGGCAAAATCGTGGTGATGGAGGACGGCGCGCCTTCGACCGTTACACCAGAGAAGTTCTTTAAGGACGCGTACAGCGACCAGCGACCGAAATTTTACAAAGCGTCCAACGCGGGAGGATCGGGCGCGACGAACGAGAAAAAAGGCGCCGGAGGCGGGAAAACAATAACCCGCGAACGGTTTGAGTCTCTGAGCCAATCAGAGCGTATGAAAATCTCGAAGGAGGGCGTGCAGATCGTTGATTGATCGCCCACTTTCCCAACCAATAGGAGCTAGGCAGTATGGCCAACGTTTTAACAAGTCTCGCGGCCGACATCTACAAAGCCGCGGATATGGTGGGTAGAGAACTGACGGGTATTATCCCTTCAGTAACGATCAATGGCGGCTCGGAGAGAGCCGCTCTCAACGATGTCGTGCGCTCGCACTTCACGCGTCCCGCGACGGTCACGACTATTACACCGTCAATGACGATTCCGGAGGGCGACGACCAGACCGTCGACAACAAGACGATGACGCTCGATACGACGGCGGCCGTCAAAATTCCGTGGACGGGTGAAGACATCAAGCACGTAGATAATGGCTCCGGCTTCCAGACGATCTACGGCGATCAGATCAGACAGGCGTTTCGCGCAATCTGCAATCAGATCGAAATTGCACTCTGGGCGGCGATCCGCAAGGCCGGATCGCGCGCGTTCGGTACGGCGGGCACAACGCCTTTTGGCTCAAACTTCAACGAAATTCCCGAACTGCGCAGAATCCTGGCCGACAACGGTATGCCCTTCGACAATATGGTGTCGCTGGCTCTGAACACCGCGGCCAGCGCCAATCTGCGCAAGTTGGCGCAACTTCAGAAGGCGAATGAAGCTGGCGGCGACCAGCTTCTGCGCCAGGGCACGCTGCTTGATTTGCAGGGCTTCATGCTCAAGGAATCGCAGGCGCCCAGCGCTGTAACTAAAGGAACGGGGGCCAGCTATCTGACCAACAGCGCCAGCCTAGTGGTCGGAACTACCGTTATCCCAGCCGACACAGGCTCCGGCACTATTCTCGCTGGCGACATAGTTACATTCGCCGCCGATGCGAATAACAAATACGTCGTCACGGCAGCGCTCGCTGCAGGCTCGTTCACGATCGGCGCGCCGGGTTTGCGCATGGCCATCCCGGACAATAACGCGATCACAGTCGGCAACGATTTCACGCCGAATCTCGCGCTTCATAAGACGGCGGCGGAACTGGCAATCCGGCCGATGGCCGATCCTCCAGGCGGTGATCTCGCCGCGGATACGATGGTCGTGCAAGACCCCTGGACTGGACTTTCATTCGAGATCAAGGCCTACAAGGGCTTCAAGAAGGCAATGTTCATGGTCTCCTGCGTCTACGGCGTCAAGGCGTGGAAAGAGCAGCATATCGCGCTTCTGCTTGGATAATTATGGCTGAAATTCAAACCATCAAAATGTGCAGGTATGCGCCTGTGGCCGACGGACCAAACGAGGCCGATGTCCACCCAGACGAGGTCAAAAATTGGCAGGCGGCAGGCTGGCGCATCGTTGAAGATGCGCCAGCCGCCGAACCAATCGTCGAAACCGCTATCACCATCGATGAGGCGGCGGCGAGGGTCGCAACGCCCCGACGTGGCCGTCCACCCAAAGGTGAATAATGCCAAGCGCAATCGCGACAATCATCGGGGATGCCAATGCGAATAGCTATGCCACCGAAGCCGAGGCTGACACTTACTTCGATGATAAGGTCGGCGGCTCGACCTGGATTGATGGCGATTCGGACGACAAAATTCGCGCATTGCTTCAGGCCGCAAAGCGCCTCGATCAATTCAATTGGCTCGGGGCGCGGGCAACGTCGACTCAGGCTCTGGCTTGGCCACGAATCGGCGTTATGAAGCGCGATAGCGCAAACGTTGGTTATGCCGGTTACGGCTATTATGGGAATTACCCATACGGCCTGTTCGGCGAGCAGTACGCGCAGGACGAAATCCCGCAGCAAATCAAAGACGCTCAATGCGAATTCGCGTTCGCATATTTGAGTGGGACTTATAACGACAGCGGCGAGGCTGAAGTGAAGAGCTTCAGCGACGACAAAATGTCGGTGACGTTCGATCAGCCGCGACTCGCAGGTGAGTCGCCTGCGGAGGTTACGCGGTTGCTGGCAGGATTGACCGCGCAGAATAGGAGAGTAAGGGGTTGAAACCATCATCACCAATCATCCCAGGGCAAGATTTACCTGAAGCCGTTTACGCGAAGGATCAACCGCCGTATCAGCCGCTGCCGGTCTGGCGCGACGAAGACGGCACGGTCCTGAGCCGCTGGCATTGTAGTTGGCGCGAGCGGTTGCGGATTCTGGTCACCGGCGACGTTTATCTGTGGCAGATGACGTTTGGCAGGCCGTTGCAGCCGGTGAACGTCGAGGCCAAGGTTTCAATCGAGCCGGAAGCAAAGCCTTCGCTTTCGATCACCACGAAGCTCGGCAGGCGGATCTTCAAAGCGGCGCTGCATGCGATGAGCGAGGCTTGGCATTGCGACCAGCCCCAACCGAAATGGGCGCTCGCAATCTGGCGATGTCGTAATTACGCGCCGCGTAGTTGGTGGGCTTATTGATGGTGAATCAATTCATCAGCCCAGGCCAGCTCTCCCGCTTACGCGCTCTGAATCAGCGCGGGATGCCGGATTCTGTGACGGTGTTAACGCCGACCGTCACACCAGATGGTCGCGGCGGATTCACGACGACCTTCGCCGACGACGCGACCGTGCCGTGCCGGTTCCGGCCGACGACGCAGCGAAGCGACCAGGTTGAAGGCGGCCAGGGCGCCAATCAAGAGCTGTTCCTGTTTCTCGTCCCGGTTGAGATCGTTGTCGACGTTAATTACAGACTCCGCCGCAACGACGTCGAATATGAGGTCATCGGCGAGCCGACTGATAGCAGTCATCAATTGAGTAAGCTGATTTTAGCGAGGAAAGCATGAGAGTTTTGATTATCGCAAGTCAGAGCCATAAAAAGGCGCTAGCCTATGCGGCGCATCGCAATGAGGGAGGCGATGAGGTTTGCTTCGGCGCGGCCGACACGATTGATGACACGATTAATGAAATCATCATTCCGGCCGAAGATCCGGATGTGCAGGAACTCGCTGCCGCGCTTAAAGCAGATGGCAAGCGCGTGACGATCCTCGGGGCGGACGCTTAATGACAACCTGGCGCAGCAAAATTCCGCAGGTAGTGAATCGCACCCATAAGGAACTGTCCGAATTGGTTCGCCGGACGGCTTTTCAAGTTGAGGCAGGCGCGAAGCTGAGAGCGCCGGTTGATACGGGATTCTTAAGGAATTCGATCCAGACGGCATTTGAGAGCGATCTGTCGGCGGTCGTTTTTGTGGCCGCATCTTATGGGGTTCATGTCGAACTGGGCACGACGCGAATGCGCGCTCGCCCATTCCTATTGCCCGCGCTCGAAGAGGTCGCGCGGAACATCGGCGGCGATGTCAAGCAGGTGATCCGATGAACGAAATCCACCGCGCTCAAAAATACATCGTTGACAAACTGACCGGCGCCGCGCAGGTAACAGCGGCGGTCGGCACACGAATCTTCGCCAATCAAGCGCCGGAAACCACGACTTTTCCATACGTGCTTTTCAACCTGCTGGACGCGCTCGACACGCGCGGTGTCTGCACGCGCCGATTGCTCGCGAGGCCGCTCTTTGGGATCAAGGTTATCTCGAAAGGCTCTCCGTCGAGCGCCGTTGAGACGGCCGTCGATGCGATTGACGAGCTTTTTCAACAAGCGGTCAACGACGTCAGCGAGGGCTTCGTGTTCAGCTCGCGCCGGGAATTCCCGATCAGCTATCCGCAGCCGAAGGATGATAGCTCAGAGTTTCTTATCCACTACGGAGGCGCATATCGCCTTTACATTCATCCAGTTGCAACGTGAGGTAAATAGTTATGGCTGTTAGCCGCGGTTACGTAAATCAAAGATTGTTACTCGGCCCCGAGAGCGTCATCGGCGCGGCGGTCGGGGCCGTGAAAGATTTTCCTTCGCTCTCGATAGAGCCGGTTCGCGAACAGGACGATCAGTTTTATAGACCAGCCGGACAATTGATTCCAGGTAGCGGCGTGAAGCACCGCGAAATGTCACGACCAACATGGAACGCGGGCATTGATTACAACGAGATTATCTATCCGTTGTCAGGCCTCTTCGGCGCGCCATCTCCGACGAATCCGGTCGGTTCGGTATATCAGTGGGTATTCTCGCCGACGAAGAGCGATTTCGGGAATCCGAAAACATTTACAGTCCGGCGCGGCGATTCCTTCGCGTCTTGCGTAATCCCCGGCTTCTATTTCAACTCGTTGGACATGTCGTTGAGCGACGATACGGCGGAGCTGTCGGGCGAAGGCTTTGGCTACCGCATCAATGATTTGGCTGGCGTATTACACGCAACGCTGACCGACGAGGTACAGCAGCTCGTAATTACGGGCGCGCCGACGGGTGGTACGTTCACGCTGACATATTCAGGTCAGACCACATCGGCGATAGCGTACAACGCCACGGCCGCGCAAGTGCAAGCGGCGTTGCGAGCGCTCTCGAATATCGCCGACGATCAGGTTCACTGCTACGGCTCAAGCCTGCCTGATGGGGCTATAACGATTCACTTCGCGAACGGCCTCGGCGCGACTAATGTCGCTCAGATCACTTCGACCGACTCGTTGACGGGCGGGTCGTCGCCCGCGACCGCAATCACCACGCTTCAATCTGGGGCCGGAGCGTTCACGACAATCGCGCAGCAACCAGTCAGTAAGTCCACAGTCAATGTCTATATCGATTCGACTTTCGGCGCTCTCGGAACAACGAAGTTCTGCGACGCGCTGGAGATAGGCGTCTCTATTCCGCCGATCCGCAACCCGGTGAAAGTTCTTTGTACGGCTTATCCTAATTTCAAGGACGCCGTCCAGATGGCCATAGAAGAGGCGATGATCCGAATGGTGCTGATCAAAAACACCGACATCCTGACCTTTATGGACGCGTTCAATACCGGGCCGAAGCCGACGCGGTACGTTCGTTTTGAGATGATCGGGGCGAATATTACGGGCGCACATAACTACACCGCTCTCTGGGACTTCGCGTGTAAGTGCGAGACGCCCGAAGAGATCGGTAACGTGCAGGAGACCTACGCCTACGGGGTCAACGCGCGTCTTGTGGCCGATGCTGACATCAGCGGCGGTGTCAAAGTTACGGTTAAGAATACAATTTCAGCTCTATGATTGAATTGAAAAAGCTTCAAGTGGACCGGAAGCGCATAATCAAAATCCCGGTCACAAATGGTAATAGCGAGGTCGAGCAAATTGACCTCGCTATTTGGCATAAGCCATTAACGCCGGCGCTGATCGAAGAACTGGACGCGATAGAGGCTTCCGACCGTGAACGGCTCGTCTGCCACCTCGCCGCCGTCCTGACGCGCTGGGACATCGTGGAGGACGGGGCCGCGATCGAGCCGAGCATTGAGAATTTGCAGCGGCTCGAATACGAAACGCTCACAGCGATGCGCGAGGCCGTCTTCTCGCCGCTTTACCCAAAATTGACGACCTAGCCGCGCTTCAGACCTGGTTGCAGGAAGGCCGGGGAAATCGCGCTCGGCGGCTAGGTGGAAGGGCGCCGGACGACATCGAGGTTTTAGAGTTCGCGCTCAAGTGGCGTATCAACCCTCAAGAGGTTCGCGAGCGATGGGACTTGAGGGATATGCGGTGGCTAGAAGTGGTCGAGCGCGCGCAGGCGCTTGCGCAGCCCGAAATTGAAAAACGCGCCACTCAGAAGGCGCAACGGAAAGCCAAAAAGAGACGCTAATGCCTACCGAGATCGGAGAATTGGTTGCGCGGATAACTGGTGACGACCGCGATTTCAAGCGGAAGATGGCTGGCGCGGATTCGACCGCGAAGGGTACGGCGCGTTCGATTGGCTCGACATTTTCAAATCTCAGGCTGCGCATTCCCAAGATAGACACAAGCGGGATCAGCTCAGCCTTCAGTGGGATCGCAAATGTCGCCGGCGGCAATCTGGTCAGCGGCGTTATTTCTTCGGCCATCAGCGGTATTGGCGGCGCAATGAAAGAAGGGCTGACGCGCGGCATCGAATACAACAAGATGCTTGAAACCTCGCGCATCTCCTTCACAACGCTCCTCGGCTCGCTAGACGCGGCGAATAAACACCTCAGAGAGCTGCAGGCCTTCGGCGAGCAGACGCCGTTTGAATTCCCGGACCTGATCAAGGCTAGCCAGCGAATGCAAGCGATGGGCTTCGCTGCGCGTGATGTAATTCCGAACTTGCGCGCTATCGGTGACGCGGTTGCGGCGGTCGGCGGAGGTAAGGAGGAACTCGACGGCGTCGTGATGGCGCTTGGCCAAATGCAGACGAAGGGCAAGGTCAGCGCCGAGGAAATGAATCAACTTGCGGAGCGCGGTATTCCCGCGTGGGATCTGCTCGCCAAAGCTATTGGCCGAACCAAAGAGGAGACCATCAAGCTATCTGAGCAGGGCAGGCTGCGCGGTGATCGCGCCATACAGGGTATTGTCGCGATGATGGGCGAGCGGTTTGGCGGTCAGATGGATCGCCTTAGCCAGACGCTCGCAGGCCGCGAGTCGAACTTTCAGGACATCCTCAATCGCCAACTTGGCGGCGCGACGGAGGGCGCCTTTGATCAACTCAAACAGGGCTACGTTAAAGCTACAGAAGGGCTATCGACCGCTGGCGCGCAGGCGTTCGCGGTCGAATTGAATAAGTTGCTAACCGAACAGGCCGCGATCGCTCAGCGCGATTTGGACAAGATCGCGAGCGGCGAATATTTCCGCGAGGGCGCACGCGCCACGCAGGTGGCGGGTAAAACGCTCGGCTCGCTCGAAAGAGCCGGGAGCGCGCTTAGCAAGGGTCAATACAGAGAGGCTGCGGAAGAGGCCGGCGTCGGAGTCGCCGAGGGCTTCAAATACGGCTTTTACGAAAAGGGCGACGAGATTGACCGGGCGGTCGTTGATTTCTTCAGCAATATGATCAAGAAGGTAAAGGACGCGTTGGGCGAGCAATCTCCTTCCACTGTCTTCGCGGAGATCGGCGCCGATGTGGTTGCCGGTTTCGACCTGGGCGTTACGCGGTCAGTTGATCGCTCTTCTGAAGGTATGAAGCGATGGGCTAAGCAAATCGCAAAGAATGGTGGCGAAGAATTCATCAAAGCGGTCGAGGAGATGGCGGCGCGGCTCAAGCTTGATCCCAACAAGCTGCTCAACGTGATGGCGTTTGAGTCACGGCTTAACCCGAAAGCCAAAAACCCTAAATCGTCGGCGACCGGGTTGATTCAGTTTATGGACGATACCGCCGAGGCGCTCGGTACGACTGTTGAGAAGCTGCAGGGGATGGGTGCAATTGAGCAATTGAAATACGTCGAAGCGTATTTCAAGCAATTCCGAAATCTTGCTGACACACAAGAGGCGATCTATACGGCGGTGTTAGCCGGGCGTCCGGTCGCCGATCCTGAAGCCTTGCTCTTTAAGGAGGGCGGTAAGCGCACAGGGCGAGCCTATACGGCAAATCGCGCGCTTGATACGGACCGTTCAGGCAGGATCACGGCCGGCGAGGCGACGGCAAAGGTTTTCGATCAGGGGTTTCTCAAAAAGACCGAAGACTTAATGATGACCTATGCGAAAACGCTTGAAAAATTGACTGGCGTTACCAATACCGCTGTAGCGCAATTTCAGAACTTTACGACCGCTCTCGCCGAGATTCCCAGCAAGTTGAAATCACTCCGCCCTGGAGATGGCGCAATAGCGCAACCGCTTGATGCGGGGACCATCATCGGAAGACTCGATCCGGTTCCGGTGTCGGAATTCTCAAGAGGGCTTGGCGAAATCAATCCGAAGGTGAATCTTGCAAGCCTCGCCTTGCAGGCGTTCGATATAAAACTCAAGACGATTCCGCCTCCAGCCGCAATGGCGGGCGCCGCGCTTGATAAATTCGGTTCTAAGGCTGGTCAATTCGCCGATGCAATTGTTGCGGCATCGTCAAAGTTTGGAACTGCGGAGGAGCGATTGAGCAGTTTCAAGGATCGGTTGGGGCAAGGTTTCGACGACCTTATCGGCGCGCTTGTTACCGGCTCCGACCGCTGGCAGGACGTAGCCAGGAATATCGCCGTTGACTTCTTCAACACGTTGGCCAGCGAAATGATGCTCGCGGCGACAGGCGGTAAATACGGCTCGGTTGGCGGCCTGCTCGGAGGTCTCGTTGGCGGGTTATTCGGCGGACTATTCGGCGGTGGTAAACAGCATGGCGGCGATGTACGCAAAGGGATGGTTTATCCGATAGGCGAGGCAGGCATGGAGCTGTTTGCCCCGGGGATGAACGGTAGAATCATCCCAGCGAGTCAGACACGGCAGATGATAAGCGGAACGGCTCAAAGTGGTCAGACGATCATCGTCAACAACAATTTCAACATTACAGCGCCAGGCGGACGCGTCGCGCCTGAAACGCAGGCGCAGATAGCGACGCGCGCGGGGCAAGGAATTCAGGCGGCGATTTTGAGGAATACGTGATGGAAACGAACGATTGGCCAGACCCAAACGAAGGATCGAAGCCTTATCTCGAATTAGGTGATGGTCATTCGTTGACCTGGACAAGATACGAGGGCGAGATTTGCGGCGGGATTATTCGCCACGATAAATCGGACTCACCGACTGGTTATTGCGATGGCGCATTCTGGCTTCGCGGCAGTAAATTTATCGCAAGTGAACCGAATCGGCCGCAGCGGGATTTGAGCGGCGGCTTTGAATGCCCGACGCTTAGCCCAAGTTTTCTCTGCTATTGCGGAGACCACGGTTGGATCAGAGAAGGGAAATGGGTAAGAGCATAATGGCTGTAGGGCGCATCCATATCTGTCCAGTCAACGACCTGCGCGAGCACAATACGAACAGTGAATATTGTATCTGCGCGCCGAGCGTGATCGAGTTCAATGGCTCGGTTATGGTCATTCACAACGCCTTTGATGGGCGCGAATTCTTTGAACGAGATCATCGAGAGTTACAAGAAGAATGCAACCGTCTCGCGCTTGGCAATTCAGATCCGCCGGTTATACCCGTGATAGGAACGACGACTTAGAGAATTATGGCCACCGTCTTCGATGAATCCGCGATCCTAAACGATACTCCCGACGGCGGCGTGATTGATTACAACGCCATCTCCGGCGGCCCAGAGAAGTCTACCACCATCATTACCTCTCCCTTCTCCGGCGTCTCCCAGCGGAACGTCAATAGATTCGATCCACTGCATCGCTATTCGATCAATACGGCGCTGCTGACGCAGCCGCAATTGAATTCCTTGCGCGAGTTCTTCCATTGCCGAGACGGAATGGCGCGCGGCTTCCGCATGAAGGACATGATGGAGTTCTGGGCGTCGAGCGACGGCGCACCCTTCGCGCCCATCGGCGCGCCCAATAATTTCGGGACAGGCGACGGCTCAACGACTGTCTTCGGCCTCTATAAGACCTACTCGTCGGGCGGCGTCACGCGAACGCGGCGCATCGTCAAGCCCATCAGCGCGACGGTTAGCGTATACAAGGCGGGCGTGCTCCAAACGCTCACCACCCACTACACGATTGATTACACGACGGGCATCGTGACTTTTGTCAGCGCGCCGACCGCCGGCAACGCGCTCACATGGACGGGACTGTTCAACGTGCCCGTAAGATTCGCAACCGACTTTTTCAATCCGCAGATGTCGGACGCCATCAGCGCGCTCAGCTACCAGGATCTCCCCTTGCTGGAGATTCCGGCGGCTGAGTTCGCGCTTTCAGTCTGACTTTCATGGTGGCGGAGTAAGCGAGCTATGCCGATCAGCGCGGCGATGAAAACGCATCTGGCGCAATCCGCGACTTACCTGGCGCATCTCTTCCGCGTCGAGGAACGCCCGCGCGAGATCGTCGTCACATGGGACGCGGCCTCAATCGTCAATGTCGCCGCTCGCGGCGGCTATCTGAAAAAGAACAGCGGAACGAATGGAACCGACGATGCAGCCGCTCGGTCAATCGCAAACTTCACCGGCGATTTCTACGCGCGAATGACCGCGCGGCTCGATGGGACGGTTTATTTCGGACTTGCCACGTCGAACACAACCGCCGCGGCGTCTTCGATTAACTTCGCGCTACGGGTCGAGTTGAACGGCGCGGTGAAGGTTTACGAGGGTGGCGTCCTGAAGACCACCCATGGGACAGCGGCGCGCGCTGGCGACTGGCTGAAGGTTCAACGCGTCGGAACGACGATCACCTATTGGCTGAACCGGACGCTCGTCTACACATCGGCCACGTCGTCAAGCGGCGCGCTCTATTGCGACACCTCTATCGCCACAACCGGCGCGACGGTCAATGAAGCGGTGTTCGGCTTCATCCCGACTGTGATTCGCGTCACCGACCATACACGAAAAATCACCTATAACGGCGAGGTCTATAACCCTCTGCCGTTGCTGCCGACTCGATACCGGAAAAGCTCAGGGCTGCGTCCGGACAACGCCGAACTGACGCACATTCTTTCGAGCGGGGGCGTCGCCGAGGCTGACATTCTCGGCGGACGTTGGGATTACGCCCGGTTTGAATTCATCACAGTCAACTATCTCGACCTGACGATGGGTGTAGCGCAACGGATGGTGGGCAGGTTCGGCGAATTCAAGCTTGACAACGGGCGCTTCACGGCTGAATTGCGAAGCTTATCGCAGCCGCTAAGCCAGGAGATCGGCGATATTACCGGTTCGCTCTGCGTGGCGCGGCAGCTAGGTGATTTCCGTTGCGGTCAGCCGATGGACAATTACACGCACGAAACAACACTCGCGAGTGTGACGAATTCGCTCACGCTGGTGTTAGGCCTGTCGCCGGCGAAAGCCGACGCGTATTTCGAGTTCGGGTTGATCTACTTCAGGACTGGACAAAATCAATTCTATGCGCGCGAGATAAAGAACAACGCCGGCAATACAATCACGCTGCAACGTCCATTTCCATTCTTACCGCTGGCGAGCGATGCGGTGACGGTGATAGCGGGCTGCAATCGGACGTTTGCAAAATGTAAGACGTTCGTGAACCTGAGCAATCCGTCGGGGACGAATGCGGAGAATTTTCAGGGACAACATCTGATGCCCGGGTTCGGCAAGTTATTGAGGTATCCGGAATGACCTCTCGAAAGTGAAAAGATCGAATGGATTCGCAGTTAGCGAGCGAAGTCGAAACACGGCCAATCATCGCCACGCGCGCGCAGTTCGTCGCGGAGTGCCGCAAGTTGCTCGGCGCGCGCTGGCAGCACCAGGGCCGCATGGAGAATGGAGTTGATTGCGTGGGTCTGCTCGTCGTGCCGGCGCTGCGCCTCGGCATTCTCAAGGTCGGGGACGACAAATCGGATTATCAGCGCAACGCGCAGAATGACCGGCTCGATTGTTTACTGCATTACCACTGCCGGCGACTCCCGGACTGGCGCGAGGCGAGACCCGCCGACGTTCTCGCAATCAAATATAAAGAGCATTTGCAGCATGTGATGGTGGTTACACAGGCCCATGATCCGCGCTGGGGCTTTCACATAATTCACTCTTTCGGCTCCACCGAGATGGGCGGCGGCGTGGTCGAGCATAGGCTTGATGATGTGTGGCTTAAGAGCCATAGGGCAAGGATTCATGCGGCTTTTCAGATACGAGGAGTTGGATAAATGGAAAAATTACAAGTGGAATTCACCGACCGCTACGACGGCAATCCGCCATCCTGGTTACAGGGCTGTTTTGAGTGCGAGGCGATGGGCGCCTATCCGGTAAAAGCGCATCTTGCCACTCACCTCAACTTGCAGGGGCGTGACGACATGCCCGATCCCGTATCGGACTACGAGCGCGCCTACATTGAGGCGGTAATTGCAGCAGGCGGCTCTCAGGATGACTGCTGGTATTTTGTGCCGTGTCCGCATTGCGATGGTACCGCTCGCGTTTCCTGGCTGCGGACGATTGCCCGGATTCCGCGCTGGCTCTGGAAGGGTATTCGATTCACGCTGATTGAAGCGCCGCGCGCGTCGCCTCACATATCATATCGCGCGAGCGCCTGGCTCGGTTTTAAGTGTGCGTTTCTCGTTGACTTAGAATTGTGGAAACCGTAACCCGTGAAGCAAGCGACCTGCTCGAAAACCTGGCTCCTCTGGCTCGCGCTCTTCCTGGCGCTCTGGCTGGATTGCGTCTTCCCACTGACCGATCAGCCGGTCTACCGCGCCGAACCCTTCAGCCTGACCGCCCTCTTCATCTCTCTGGCATTCTCCGCCGCTTCCTATGCGATCCAGCGCATCTTCGGCCCCAAGCCGCCGAAAGTGACGCGCGGGCAAATGTCCGGCGAGTTGTTCATTCAGAATGCCGACGAAGGGACGCCTATAGCGGAAATTTACGGCGCAGCGCCCGCGAAAACCACTAGCGCCGCAGTATGGGAGAATCTCACCAAAGCCTTCGTAAACGCTGACGGTAACCTGCAAAACGACAATACCGGCTTCGATGAATGTTATACCGACGCCGAAGGCACGGGAGACAGCGGCGGGTCGGTGATTCAGTTGATCACGGGCGGCGATTTCGAGGTCGCCTGGACATTCAGAGCTTCAGCCGCCGAAACATCCGGGGACAGCGGTCGTTCGTTTCTCGGCCTACACGCGGGAAGCTTCACGCTCGATTTCAAGTTGTGGCGCTACACGATGCATGTCTCGACCGAGCTAAATACGTCAGGCACGCCGCATCCACCCAATAGCGTATTCGTTTATGAGGGCGCGCCGCCGAACAAAGCATTCCTGGACGCCGTCTGGAGCGAGGGCGATACATTGAGGATTCGTTGTGTCAGCGGCGTCGTTACCTATTGGTACAAAGACACATTGATGTATACATCGCCGCTTGCGCCGATCTATCCTTTGCGGATTTGCGCCTCGATGGCCTGCCACAACTCAACGGTCGAAGACCTGACCATCAGTCTGCCCGCGACGGACAACAAGGGCGGGATCAAGACCGCCGGAACGGTGATCTGGTGTAAGGAGCCGCGCAAGGTCGTTACAAAGGAAAAGAAGGGCGGGAAGGGCGCGCCCAAGCAGACCGTTGAAACGATCACCTACTACACTGACCTGGCGGTGCTCGTTGCGCGAGGCCGGCAGCGGCTCAAGAAAGTCTGGGCGAACGCGGATCTTATCGTTGACCTCGATGCGGCCACAGGAAAACCAACCGGCGTACTCGATCCAAACGCGGTCAGCGCGACGGTTTATTCGACAACTGTGCCGCCCAAGCTGACCGATCCTCGATCGCCGTTCATACTGCGGGTGGCAGGCCTTCTGCTGTTGGCATCGATCGCTGGCGGCGGGGGATCTTCGATGCGTTGGTATCCAGGGGATTACGAGCAGTTGCCGGATCCGCTAATCGAAGCCGACGTCGGGGTAGGGAACGCGCCCGCCTATCGTGGCTGGGCCTACCTCGTCATCGAAAACTTCAACATCAGCAAATATGGCGGCGTTCCGACGTTCCTGATCCTCTGCGAGAATGCGGATATAGATTCGCTCTCAGAGGTCGCAAACCATCTTTGCGAGCGCGTCGAGGTCGAGCCGGGCGATCGGGATTTCTCGGTCTTCAATGGCCAACAGGTGCGCGGATTGATCGTGCAGCAGCCACAGTCCCCGCGCCAGACTCTGGAGCTGGCGGCGACGCCGTACAAGGCCGAGTTCTTCGAGACGGTGGATGGGTCGCTGACCGGCGTCTACTTCGGCGGCGCATCGGTCGTAACGATCGACAACGATGAGTTGGGTATGCGGGAAGGCGATCAGGTAAGCACGCAGGGCGAGATGGGCAACAAGCTTGAATTCAGCTTGGTCGCCGATGATCAATTGCCACGACAACTTAGCGTTACAGCCTTCGACCCGTTCAAGGATCACGAAAACACGACTCAGCACGCATATCGCATGACGGGCTACAGTCAGGGCGTTGAGCAACTAGCGCTGACGATGGCGCTCTCGCCTGACGAGACGCGCCAGGCCGCCGAGCGACTGCTTTATCAGCGCCACGTCGAACGAGAATCGGCGGCGATGCGACTACCCTGGAAGTACGCCTATTTAAATCCGACCGATATTGTCACCATCAACCTGAACTCGATCTCCCACCGGCTACGCATAGGACAAATCGCGGGCGCCGTGCCCGGGCTTCTCGAATTTCAGAGCGCGTCCGATCATCTTGAAATCTATTCGCAGGCGATCGCTGGGACTTCGGGCAACGGCCGGCCGCCCGCCACGGTCAGCGCCCCTGTCGCCTCGATCGCGCTCCTGGTTGACACCGCGACGCTGCGCGACCTTGACGACATGGCGGGATATTACGCGGCCGTTGTTCCGGTCTCTGATGGCGAGTGGAATGGAGCCGCGCTCTATAAGGATCGCGGCGCAGGATATGATCTCATCGAAAAATTCCTCGCGCCGGCGACGGCCGGCGTTCTGGTGAACGCGGTCACGCCGACAAATATTACGACTTTCGACGAGACGATGACCGTCACGGTTGATCTGTACGGCGCGACTGCGACGCTCGAGAGCGCGTCGGAGTTGGTCGTCCTCAACGGCGCGAATGCGGCGCTGCTCGGCGATGGCATGATCTTTCAGTTTAAGAACGCCGTACAGGTCGGAGGCTTTGATAACCGGTGGAACTTGACGGGCTTGTTGTGGGGCCGCCGCGGCAGCGACTTCGCGCTTGGCCCGATACCCGCAGGCTCTCGCTTTCTATTGCTGGACGGCGCAGCGCTGTTCATTCCGAACGATATCGCAGAGCGCAATATCGCGCGCAATTTCAAAGCGGTGACAAACGGTTTCGCGATTGACGACACCGCGTCGACCTCTTTCACGTGGAACTGTCGCACGCTGATGCCGCTCTCGGTCGTGGACGTACAGGGAACACGCGACGGGTCGAACAATCTCACGATCACATGGAAGAGACGAACGCGCGTCGGCGGGGCGTGGATTGATTATGTTGACGCGCCGCTGAGCGAGGCGAGCGAGGCGTATGAAGTGGATGTCATGAATGGCTCGACGGTCGTGCGAACGATCAACGCGACAAGCCAGACGGCGAGCTATTCGGCGGCGAATCAAACGACGGACGGGTTTACGCCCGGCAATCCGATCACGGTGAAAATCTATCAAATATCGGCCACCGTTGGCCGCGGCTTTGTGAGAACTACGACGGTGTAATTATGGCAACTACCACGAACCTACTTGCGACAAAAATTGAGGCGAGCCAGGGCCAAAAGGAAGTAACCGCAAATGCCGCGTTTGATGTTTTCGATAAGGCCATCGCCGGCGCTCTGTCTCAAGCGATTACGACGGCCGACGTAACCCTGACCGACGATCAAGCGCGCAACGCCATCATTACCCTGACTGGAACCCTGACCGGCAATCGAAACCTGATCGCGCCGGCCAGGACGAAGATTTATGCGGTCTACAATAATACCTCCGGCGCGTTCACTGTTACGGTCAAGACTTCCGGCGGGACCGGCGTTGTCGTTCCGCAGAAGGGTAGGGCGGTCGTTTATTGCGATGGGACAAACGTCGTGGCGCTGACCTCCGACGCTTACGACATGGCCGCGATGAAAGCAGGGAAGCCCGCCGCGTCCGAAGTGATTATGCGCTTCGTCTGCGTCCGTCCCTTCACGATTCCACAGGACTTCGCGCAATCGCGAGCTGTCGCCGGCGTCGCTGCGACAGCGTCCACGACGTTCGATTGCAAGAAGAATGGAGCCGCCGCGTTCGGCACATTCAATTTCGCGGGGGCTGCGACCGTGGCGACCTTTACGCTCGCCTCCGCTACGGCGTTTGCGCCTGGCGACATCCTGACGATTGTCGCGCCGGCGTCGCCCGACGCCACGCTTGCGGACGTTGCCATCACGATAAGGAGCCTGCTTAGCTGATGCCCGTCATAATCGTCAGTCCGGATTTTACGGGAGACGTTCGCGGCTCGTCCCAGGGCGTCGCAACCGCGACCGCCGTCGGCAACTACGCAGCGTCAGGCATCGGCTCATCAGCTGGTGTGGCGGCCCCGTATGGAACCACTTTTGACCCGACGACGATTTCCGGCCTAAAACTGTGGGTGGCTGCGCGATTCTTCACTGACAAGCAGGACAGCGATCAGGTTGCGACATGGGCGGATAAGAGCGGGCAGGGAAACGATCTGACGCAGTCAACCGCAGGCGCGCGACCGCTCTACAAGCAGAACATTATCGGCGGTAAACCCGCATTGCTATTCGACGCGGTTAACGACTTCCTGACCATCCCGAATTTCCTATCAGGGTTTACCGCCGGCGAGATATTCATCGTCGTAAAGCGCAGAGTCGAGACCCCGGCGAGTAGCGCGGTTTCGGGCTTCTGGGAATTCGGCACGTCCAGTTTTGCGACGAACTGGCCATTTACCGATAACAACGTTTACGACGATTGGGGGACGACCGTCCGCAAGTCAACCGGCAACCCGACGCCGTTACTCGCCGATCCCAATGTTTACAACGTGTCGAGCGCGTCGGGCGCGTGGACTTCGCGATTCAACGGGACGCAGCATTTCACGACTGGGAGTAATACGGTTGGTTTCACGACGACGCCGAGCCTTGGGCGCAGTCAGGTCACGGGACTCGATATTTTCTTCGACGGCTGGTTCGCCGAAGCGCTGATCTTCGATAACGTATTAAGCGGCGGCGACAGGACGACGGTCACCGACGCGCTGAAGGCGATCTATGGGATCGTATAAGGAGGGATTATGCCGGGATCGAAATCTAACTATCTCGAAAACACGCTGCTCGATGAGGTGCTCGGCGGGACCGGTTACACGCCTGCGGCGACAGTCTACATCGCGCTCTACACCACCGCTCCCACCGACGCTGGCGGCGGAACGGAGGTCTCAGGCGGTAGTTATGCGCGAAAGAGCGTCACGAACAATACCACCAACTGGCCGAACGCGAGCGGCGGGAGCAAGTCGAACGGAACGGCCATCACCTTTACGACCGCCTCAGCGTCCTGGGGGACCGTTGTCGCGTTCGGGATCTTCGATGACCCGACCGCAGGCAACTTGCTTTATTGGGGCGACGTATCGCCGAGCAAGGCCATCGGGAATGGTGACACATTTGAATTCAAGGTAGGGAATTTGGTTATCACCGAGGATTGAAGCTCGACAGTGTAAGGGAGGAGCAAGGCCGCCAATTTATGCTTCCAGTTACACAATAAAGAAAAGTAATGGGTTGAGGTATACCTATCGAGTCCGATAATAGTTGTTATGTTGGAAAAAGGGAAGCCGCCAATAAGCATCGCTTATTGGCGGCTTTCTTTTCATTGGCCTTGGCCAGCAACGGTGGTGACCGCGCTGGCCTTTGAAACCAAAACTGTTTGCTGAACAATAGACACCGCTTGGGCGGCGCATGGTTTCGTGTATATCCTACCCGAACCATTCCTGTTTTTCAATCCCTTCCTCGTCTGTCGCCGGCTGCGGCGTCTCACTGTTTCATCGGCCGTTCCGATGAACATTAATTCGTAAACTTCTCTCGTGCGCCGCCTCGATTGCGCGGGCCTTGGTGACGGCAATGATTGACCACTTGGTCCCACGCCACGACGTGGCTCGATCCCCACGCCACGACGCTGCTCGATCCCCACGCCACGACGTGGCTCGATCCCCGCGCCACGACGTGGCTCGATCCCCACGCCTCGACGCTGCTCGATCCCCACGCCACGACGTGGCTCGATCCCCGCGCCACGACGTGGCTCGATCCCCACGCCTCGACGCTGCTCGATCCCCGCGCCACAACGTGGCTCGATCCCCGCGCCACAACGTGGCTATTGCCTGGCGTCCGATTGATCGTTACCTCATCGTTGGCAACGATCTGGATTTCTACCCACTCTTCTTGATCTCCCAGTGCGTCCCATTCTTCCTGGCAGGTTATTTTGATAATCGTCATGTGATCTCCAGGTGTCGTGATATTGACCTATGGTCATTTATTCTCCCGGAATCCCAACCGGGAATTCGTCTACAAGCCGTAGCTTGTGAAATCTCCAGAATCTTCTCCGCGTCTCCTCGTCTACGCTCGCCCAATCGATCTGTCCCTGAGTGTCGCGGGGCAGCGATGCGGACGAGACGAAATCAGGATTATTCCTGAAATTCCCGACCGCATAATGCACCCACCTCGCAGGCTGCCAGTGGAACCTGGGAGACGCGTGCGTTCCATCGCCTTTGGGCAGCGATGGGCGTCTATATCCGGCGCCAAGTCGCCGAGGCGTCCATAACTCACGCCCACCTCTTGTCCTGGCCGCCTTTGGTTGGCGAGCGGTTTTTCGACCCTCAACATACAGATTTGGCCGCGCCTCGAAGATCAGCAGCAGCCCCAGCGCGAGATGCGCCAGTACGTTGATTGTGGACTGTTCAGCGTCGCTCAGGTTGGCGACCAATTGCACTTTCGTGCTCTCGCCAATCCGAGCAAGCGGCCAGGTGTTCGCGTCGAGGCACTTGGTGAGGGTTGGGGAGTTTTCCCCGGTGATCGAGGCTGACGAGAAAATCAATGCCTCATTGCCGAAAGCGATTGATCTTCCCCCTGGAATCGCGACAGGTTGCCCCGCGACCACCTGACACCACGTCACATAGTTGTACGAATGTCCCTCGACATCCGTCACCATGCCGCGAGGAAGCATAAATATTCCCGCCGGGAACGGGAATGTTATATCTGTCCACCGCGCTCCCTCGGGCGGCTCGGCCCCTCTGATAGCGCTGGCTAAATCGGGCTCAACGAAATACGTTGGGACGTCGCACTCAAGCGCACGCGCCCCGGTCACCGCAACCATCTGGGTCATCAGGTCGCGCGCGCCCGGAACGCCGTCAAGCGTCGGATCGCCCCAGGCGTCAAGTATCGCTGCCAGGTGCACAGCGGGAACCATCGGAGATTCCCACCGATCCGCGCCTTGATATAGACGGGGATTGAGCGCCCGGAGTAGATCGGGGCGCTCAGCTTCTAGCGCCTTTTTTACGAATTGGTACGATCCCATTCCTATCGCCATCGGGAGATATGCCCGATGGCGAACTCAAAGTCCGTAATTGAATGCTTGGTCTGCCCCTTTTGGGACGAACTCGCCATTCGATACTTCAGCCTGGCAATCAGCAGTTTATCGCCCGGCTCAACGGTGGTTTGGTTTCGACTGACCGGGATATTCACCCCGGCCAGTTCTTCCAGGATTCGAGCCGTCTCGGGGTAACCGATGAACGACTCGAATTTTTCAGCGCGCAAAATGTGAGCAAATTGCTGGGCGGTCACTGGCTCGAAGTCATACCGCAGGTCGAGCCGTGGCGCCATCGCTGAGTTTAGTAGTTTGTTCATGATTTTGGCGTCGCCGCCACACACCCACCGGCTCTGAGATGATCTCGCCTGAAGAGTGCGCGACGGCGACATGATCGGGCAGTCTATTCGTGATGACCGCCCATTGAGACCTCATGATGCGGCGTGTAACCGGCAGAGCGCCGGGCTACCTCCCGCCTCTCGCGCTCTGCCGCGAAGATGGGCTTGGCAGCCTCCCACGTCCCCCGGGGGACGTAGAAGCAATTGCGGATGTTAATAAAGCGCTCGGCGGTAATTAGCACACCGCCGGGCACATTGTAGTCCTGCCACTCTCCGCCTTTTAGGCGAAGGCCTACTACTGTGGCTTCATCGGTCAATCGCGGCGCGTTTGCCGCGATGACAGCGACAGCTTCTTTGTTTTCAAAGTTGAAGCCGTCGTTTTCGGAAATGATCTTGGCTTTTTTGGCCTCGTCTATCGTCATTTTTCGCGCCCTCCTCCGGCGCATCCCGCGTCCGCTGTTCGGCTCGCGCGAGATGTGTCCACAGTAACAAACCTCAAGCCTTCCTGGGTGAAGGTATAAAATTCATCCCCATGTCCGCGATAGACAGAATTGGGATGAACTCCTAGCCGCATCGCCGCTCTATTGAGTTGAGATGTGAGCTGCTTCTTTAACTCTCCCTTTCCGAGAGTTCTGATTGATTCCATGTATGGCATTTTCTTCTCCTTTTGTTCTTGCGCGGCGCTGTTGCCGCCGGCGCATTATTAAACAGCCTCCCCGTTTAGCGATGCCTCCAGGAGTATGTGGCTACATGCCGAGCATTACCCCCTGCCTCACCTTCCAGGCAGCCTGCCAGTTGGGTCATGTCTGACTGGGAAGCTTCGCCAACTAGATAGTTGGCGAACGCCTCGGGGTAATAGTACTCCAAGGTTTCCGCTTGTGCTTCCCATTGATCGTTGCCCTCTTGCGCGATCTTTTGGGCCCAATAGCCCTTTTGTTCAATAAACATAATCATAGTCTCCAGGCCGCGTGGCCTCGCAGAAATAAGCGAGCAGCTCGTGGTCAGTGAGTTGCTCGAACGCGTATGGCTGTCTATCGACGCCATGCCACGGGTGTGGCCAGTATCCCTCAGCTTCGATTTCCTCATTGGGATCGTGCGCACACACGACCCCTATCTGCGGGTGGTAGAGATAAAAGGCCTCATCATCCCCCCACCCCGATATCACCCCATGCTGCTCGGCGGCCCAGTCGAAGCAGGCCGCCTTGAAATCATAGAAATGTGGCGAAATAACTTTGGCGGCCAAGTTGACCGCCTCGGCGATGAGGACTGCGCCCGGTGGGTCATCCGGGTGAACAGTCAGCATCCGGACGCCGTGCCTTTGCAACCAAGAGACGGCTATCTCGTACGGCGTCTCTGGCTCTGGGGCCTCGTAGAGGGACAGTTCCCTCTTGATCTCTTTTGAGCTTATCCTCATATGCTGCTCTCCTGAACCTGTTCGGGTGTAGTAGTAAACCTAAACGCCAAGCCGCTCCAGACGTGAAGCAGCCATCGGCCATCCTCGGCCAGCAGAATAGCTCGAGCGTCTTCATGGAAATGTTCCTCATTGTACTCATACTCCACGGGCCGGAAGCGTCCGACCTCGTATTCATATTCCGCGGTCTGGAGATGTCCACCGAGGATCTGCTGTCGCAACTCCTCTACGAGAGCCTCCTGTTCCGCAAGCGCCTCCTCTACCTCTCTACGCAATTCTTTATCTGTTATATGCTCGGCGTTGGCATGGCATAGCCAGCCGTAATCCCTTCCATCTGCTGTTTTAATTCTGTCATCTATAATCATATTTATCTCCTTTGTTTGATGGCCGCGTGGGCACTCTGTACGGAGCCACGCGGCGCGATAATAAGAACTACCACGTATCCACGTTCCAGCGCGCGGGCTTGCGTGTCGTGATTTTCCATTCCACGATACGTCCGTTCTGGGCGCTGTCGCGGCAGACGCTCAGCACCCGCTTGTCGGCTAGGCGGTACATTTCGCGGACGCCGACATTGGACGTGCGGCCATTCTCCGAAGTGATCAGGCTCGCCGTTTCGACGAGTTTTTCAATTTGCTCAATAGTCATGGTCATTGGTGTTATCTCCTGTTTTGTTGCCCTGCGGAACGCTGCAGCCCGTGTTGTTTTTCAGCGGCCCCATTGCCGCACTCGAACTCATTTATGAAACTCAAACTGCACCATGTTCTCAATGGGTTCTTCATTCCATTGCTTCAGGGCTATTTCCGGCGCTTCGGGGATTGCCCCCTTTCTAGCCAGCGCGTCATATGATTCTTTCGTCTGGCAGACGAAGATCGTCTTAGTCGACGCCGAATCCGAACCGTCATATTGGCTCTCGCAGCCAACATGTAGGAAGCCGTAAACTTCCCCGAAGGTTTCAGCGATAGCTGCCCTCTTGTTCGACATATTATTTTATTTCCCTTTTTTTTTGCCGGAGCGGTCCGGCGATAGTTATTGATTGGGTCACTACATGCTTCTCGCTGACCCATCGGAGGCCTTGATGACCCGCCCCTCATGGGTAAACGTCATGAGCAGTGTTTCAAACTGCGGTACGCTATTTAGGCATACCGTAGCGAACACTCGAACATTCTGGCCCGACGAGGCCGCAAATTCGATCCCCGCTTTGCAGACCTCATCCAGGTCTGTCCATCCAAATATCTTGTTTCCTGTCCGCCCTATCGCTCGATAGGAAACGTGGAATTTTTTGTCCATTTTATTCTCCCTGCCTATCGGCGGCCCCGATGGCCGCAGTTGGTGAGTGGGGCGAGTGTCCGCCCCACTGAATTGGTCACGCCGCGTGGACTGCTTTCGCAGGCTCTCACCGAGCGGCTGTTACAGCACGGAGCCACGCGGCGCGGTAAGGCTACTCGACCACGTAGCAGGTGGTATCTTCGCCGTTAATTTCAACCGTGATGGCGCCGACCCCGCCATCACGTTCAGCAGCCCGATTACTGCGTTCCAGTTCTTCGGTCGTTGCTTTGCGAACGTAGCTCCCGTCATCGTATTTCATTAGGTCTGCCATTGTTGTCTCCGTTTGTTTTCGCGCGGCCCTATTGCCGCAGTTGTTAAGTTGGGCGCACGGGCCGCCCCCGGTGAATTGGCCACGCCGCTACAGGAATCGCTTGCCGCGTTCGTAAACGGTAGCGATCAGTTCGACCTTGCTCGCACCCTTAACGGTGCGCCCCTTCTTTACGCACCCGGATACAACATTCGACAGCGAGCCGTGCACCAGCGGATTATCAATCTGGTTGTCTAAGACACCCTTCGCTTCCTCCTCGGAGGTGAAGATTAAGACTGGCGCCGGTGATTCGTATTTCTCGTTCCCGCGGCGCCAAAAGACGCCGAACACCGTTTGCTCTTCTTTCCAGCCTTTGGCGTTTCCTCCTGTGATGTTTGACATAATTTCTCCTCTGTTTTCGCGCGGCCCTATTGCCGCTTTCGATGGTGAGAATGTACATCCAACGCCGTTCGGTGTCAATCATTTTTCGCAACTATATTTCCTTTAAAATCAATAAGTTGCGAAAAACGATTGTTTCCAAGTTAACAATCATTCCCCTGCCACCTTCTTCTCCCGCTTCAGCCGCGCCCTCCGCTTCCGCTGGTAGATCGCTTCCGGCGAAACTTGGTCGTCAGGGAGCCTCCGCGCCGCGGACGCCCTCTTCGCCGCCGCCTTCTTGCGCTTGCTCGTTTTGCTTCCGGCAGCCGAGCGCTGCGCCCGCATTCGATCCTCGAGCGCATAGAGGCGCGCAAGCTCCGCGAATAGTAGCTCCAGGTGGGGGAAGTGCTCTTGCCCGATCAGCAGGATGGCCGGCTTGTCCCACTCGCTCAGATCGGGGTCGTTGATTTTGCGCGCCGCTATCACTAGCGAGAGCAGATAGGCGTTGGCATTCTGAATACCGATGGTTGTCGTGTCGATTGGTGTGGAGTTCATGTATTTAGTGTATGAACAACGGCGTTCGGTGTCAATGTCCGAGAGAGCATGCCCTGTAGGGGCCGCCGACGACCCCGGCCCCCAGCAGTGAGCGGTGCGAGCGAATAGCGAGCGCGCGAATGGAGGCGTGCCAGGGCATAATTATTTCTTCCGCCCGCTCCGCCGCCCTGTCTCACGATAATACTTCCAGAAGACGGCATACCCCCTCAATCTCCGGCCAATCTTGGCAAAGCGTGTAGCATAAATCTGGTCGCTCGCCCGCCCAGACCCAGCAGCCGAAGATAACTACCGCACCTAGCTCACCGCCACTAATTTTGCGACTGGCCCACGATGGCAAATCGAAGTGGGGATGATTCTGGACGGATAGATCCTCTGCGAGCATCAGCGGTAACGCGTCATCCAGAATCATCCTCACTTCGCCTTTCCCCATTCGACGCAAAATAGGTAGCACTCGTAGGCCATGCAGTATTACCGCTGTACGAAACTGCTCTTTCTGTAAGAGTTCCTTTCTAATGCCCGCCTCGTAAGGGCCTTCATTCGGAACCGGATATGAGTTTTTTATGTAATATTGAAATCTATCGTTCATGTTACCCTTCAGTGGCCTAACCGCCTCGCGCGATCGGCTCGCAGACCGCGTACTTTTCGAGTATCAGTAATTTGTTCCATTTCGTTATCCCACACTTCCTCCAGCCAGCCATCAGAAAACAATAGCCGGGGTTAGTGGATCGAATCTCGCGCGGATTCACGTATGTGTAGAGCCTCTCACCCGGCCAGTAATACCAGGCGAAGCGCTCAGCTTCTAAAATCAACTCGCTGCTCAATCTCTCCGACTCATTGCGGAATGTTGAGCAGTTAACGCCTTGCTGTCCGTTCGCACTCACGAATTTGCGCCAGATAAAGAGCGCGTCGGCCTCCGGGGTTATCAGCACGACCTTTTCGCCTGGCCCTACAAAGAGCTTCGGATTGCGCCCATCAGCGTAGAAGTGCCGGGAGTAATGACCGTCGTAAATCTCTCGGGCGGTGTTGTTGCCATCCTTAACTTCAATCCATGTATTCAGCCTGAAACTCAATTGCCTCATTAGCCTATTCGCGCTCACCCGCAAGGGCGGGCGGCATAGCAGATCCTGGGCAGCGCCCCAGCGGGGCCGCAGCGAAGGCGCGTCTTCAGCGGGCGGAACTCCTAATCGTATAATGTCTTCATCACTTCTTATCCTCCGCCAGCGTCAGTTTCACACTCTTCAGCCCACGCTTCAGCCATCTCGACGTTGTAACACTCACTGGCGCGATGATCGTAAGACGGCATCAGACATTCATCGCCGAGACAACATCCCCAGTCGTCGCGCTCGTTCTCCCAAAGCTCGTCATAAACGTCATAATTCGCCTCGTGCAAATACACTGGGCGAAACCGATCACACTTACCTTCGCGGAATGGCATTCCGTGACCCAGCCCATTCAAATTGCAAGCGCCATTATCGGGATGCTGCTTGCGATAGTCGCCACACTCGCAGATGTCTTCAGTATGGTTTACATTCATTCATAGTTCCTCATCGCCAGCGCACTTTGAACACAAGCTCATTTCCTCTCCTTGAAAGAATCAAAATAACGTCGGATGCAGCCTCGCCTTCGTCGCAGGCGAGAGCCACAGACATTCGGTACGATCCCTCGCGCCGTCTGCATGAGTTGCGCGTTCGACTCTCTCCCAGTCACTAAATAACTCGTCATAAAGCGGACAAGCGTACCCGCTCAAAACAACCATCCCTTTTACGCTCCGGAGGAGCGCCGCAAGCTGGCAATGCTCGTCGTCGCTCATTTCAAAGCGATACAAGTGAACGCGCTTGCCATGCCCCTTTCGCGTGCTGTGCGGGTATGGCGGATCGCAGTAAAAGAGCGTGTCCGGTGTATCGTGCTTCCTGATCAAATCCGCCGCGGGCCGATTCTCTATCACAACACCGCTGAGGCGCGCCGTCATCGCCGCTATAGCGTCAGGATAGTTTGCCCAATCGCTTGCGGGAATCTTGCTCCTGGTCAAGTTGTCTCGGAATCCACATCTGCCGTAAATTAGCGAATCTGCGCCATAGCCTGCCGACGCTTTCAGGAGCGTCCTGCGCGCCTGCTCGATCGGGTCGCTTGCTAGCAGGTAGGCGGCCTCGTATTCACTCCGGGCGTAAGGAGTAAGCCGGACGAGGCGCTCCAGTTCCCTCGCCTGCGCCGGGTCACGCAGAACGCGGAAGAGGTTCACGATTTCGCCATCGAGGTCGCCGATCATCTCGCCGGCGACGCGCGGCTTGCGCATCAGGACGGATGCGGCGCCACAATACGGTTCAACGTATTTCTGATGTGATGGAAAGAAAGAAATAATCCAGTCAGATATTCTGAATTTTCCACCATGAAACCTGAGAACAGCTCTGGCAGGAGCTTTTACTGCCATCATCAATCCACTCTTTCCTTCTTCTCTGCCGCGCCCTCCGCTCGCAGCGCCTCGTCTAGCAATGCTTGGCCTTTTTCCGTGATTTCAATCTCGCACCAAGGATACGAACCGCCAACGGACTTGATGTAGCCATGTCGGCCTATCTTGTCCATTGTGGCAGCAATAGTTTGATTGGCCGTCGCTTCAAACACGGAAAAGCATTTGGTTTCAGCGAGAATGGTCAGCACGGCGCGTAGATTGCTTTGTTGCTTGAGCGGTAACTCGTCAATTCCGACTGTAAATGAACAGATATGAACGGTTCGTTTCGTTGCCATTGTTATCCCTCCAGGACGAAACTTGTTTCGCCCAAATTGTCTTGAATAACTTGTAGCACCGGTCTCTCCTTTACGCCCAGCAGCTCCGCTTCGAGAAACGCAATCCGTTCATTCGCCTTGTCCCGCTCACGCACTGCGGCCTCGGCACGGGATTCGGCTGCGATTGCGCGGCTTTCCCAGTATCCCAAGGGATCATTGAGGGCCGCTTTTAGCTTGGCCTCAGCCTCAGCCTCGATTGCGCGGGCCTTGGTGATGGCCAACTTGGCCCGAAGCTTCGCGGTGTCGCCAGCGCACTTTGGACACAATATCATTTCCTCTCCTTGTCGGCGTAAAGCGGGCAAGCATAGCCGCTCAGGACAACCATCCCTTTTACGCTCCGGAGGAGCGCCGCAATCTGGCAATGCCCATCGCCTCACGGTATTCTTTCACGCCCACGCAGCGCCCAAATTTCGCCCGATGCCACGCATTAGCCCCCCCCCTCCTCCGTAAACTCCAATGGTGAAACCGCGCCGATGGCTACATTGGGGCGCAAATAGGACGATGTTTGACTCAAATTTTCAATTATTGATCGCAAGTAACTGCCGGCGCCTGTACTCCAGTGCCTCAATGAACTTCAGTTTGATTAAAACGGGCAACTCTCCCTGGTCATGCTGGGCGATCCATTCCGGACTCGCTCCGTTGAGTAACATTAACTCGCACCGCGCGGTATTCTCCGAGCCAAGCGCGCAGGTCAGTAGATACCAGAAACGATCAACTGGTATTAATTGTGCTCGCGCAATATCCTGGTTACTTAAATTCATTGTTCAGCACCCTCTCAATCACATCGACGGCTGATTTGAATCCCCAGCCGCCTAAGTCACGGTTATCTGCGTCGCACAATTGCAATCGGTCGGCGCGGCTGTGGAATCCGTTAGTGAATAACTCCATAGCGATCTGTTCAGCGAGTTCTCTGTTAGTCATGATTTTCTCCTTTCTTTCCTTTGTGCGGGGAGGCGGTCAGGTTTGAAACGATTTGTTAAGAATCAATCGCTGCTCTCTTCTTTCGGTTTCCGTTCGTTCCAAACTGTTAAGGCTTCTTCTTTTCGCTTATGCCTTGCCGTTCCGGGTCCGCACTCGCATCCAAAACAGACAATATGCCAACCCGAATAGCCTTCGTAGACGGTTGGCTCTTTGCCGCAAAACGGACAGGGTAAGGGATCAACCTTCACCATATAGTCATAACTGATCTGCATGTGCCAGGTCGTGCTCGTCTTTGGTTTCCCTTCCGATATGGTGGCGGCAAGGCGCCGTAACTCAGTGGCTGGATCGGCTATTAAGCCAATTTCTTGCTTCAGATATGTCGCCTGCATCTGCGCCTCTATTAAGAGCGAATCCCACCCAACAGTGTTTTCCGTCGCCCAACGGACGGCGGTTTCCATCGCGTAGGCGATTCGCCTTAAGACTGGATCGTCTACGTCAATCGCTTCCTTCCTTAACTGGTTCAGGTGGCGCCGAATGGTGGATTTTGATTTCATTTCTGCCTCTCCCCGCGTTCGCCCAGTTACTCTAGGTCATGCCTCGATCGCTAGAATCTGATCCACAGATGCAACAATCGCGTCTAACATCCTCTTTGCGTCCTCGCCGATCTCGAGAATCTCCTTGGCGATGTCCGGATCAACCCGCCCGGCCAACGATTGGCACTTGGCTATGATCTCGCGACAAACATTCGGAGCATCGTAGATCGTTAAGCCGTCGTTGGCATTTTCCAAGTAGCAGTCTAATTTCTGCCTTTTGGCGCTCATAACTTTCTCCTTTCAGTGAATTCCATGCTTCCCCGTTGAGATATGCAATGGGGGGTCTGTAACGTTTACGGCAGCCCTGGCATTTGCCGTTTTTGACCAGCGTCCAACCGTGCACGATGCGCTTTTTCTTGTTGGCGCCATTCACGGTTTTACTACCGCTGGACTGCCAGTAGAAGCCCTTCGGAGATAGGGGCTTCCCCGCCGCGCGATACCACTGCAAAACCTTGAAATCGAATAACTTCTGCGATTTTGCCAACGTTGGCATTGGCAGCACTTTGCGAGGCGATTTGCCAACGTTGGCAAAAGGGTCGTAGCCCGTTAAATCCGAAGTCTCTTTTTTGTTGGCAAAGTTCGTTTTGCCAACGTTGGATTGTTCCTCGCTCACCTCCACGATCTCGGGCGAGGCCTCGAAGTCTTCCGCTCCGAGTAAGTATTCCCGCCGTGTTTCCTCGCCCGCATCGCTCACCGTGGAGGCATCGGTTTTGGGCGCCTATCGTCTTCCCCGGCGCCTCCGCTTGGATCAACTTCCGCCGGCCATATCTGGCTTACATCCTCCGTGCGATTACCGTCTGACAGGATACGGTAGCTCCTCTCACTTGGGTAATCGACGCGAGCGGTCTGTCCTGTCGGCGCAACGTCTCCCTGCTCTGGCTTTGTTGATCTCTTGGAGGCGACGGAGAAGATAACGATCGCGCTGGCCAGCTCGAAGAAGGCGAGCATGGCGGCAATCAAACTCACACCATCATCGAAGACGCTTTCCAGCGCGCTTGCGTCTTTCGCGCTCAGTCCCAGTTGGCGCGCAACTGCTCTTGATCGAGTCCGGGCGGCTTGCGCCATGCCCGCCTCAAACTTTCTGATTTGCGCGTCGTTATATGCCCGGACGCCGATGGCGCGCGCCCCGTTGTGAACGAGATAGCCAGCATTGAGGGCAACGGCCAGCCCGAGCCAGATCTTCATGAGGGTTTCGCCGGGCACGTCCTTGGCGAACAAATACATTGAGACGAAGCCGGCCACGATAGCGGAGGTGGCGACCCATGCGCCAAGTGTATGACCGTAGATAGCGACGCCCGCGTAAGAGATTCCACCGATCAACACCAGGTGGATGACAAGAAAGATCAGCCAGTCAAAAATGCTACGCGAAGATGATTGATTCATTTCTCCCTCTCTTGGGAGTCTGCGCGGGCGTGACAATCCATTGCGCGCGCAATAGACTCGCGCCGTCGCACAGCTCTGTTAAATGGATGTGCGGCAGCCTCGCGCGGAGTTTTCGGGCAACGCGCGGGGCATTATTTTGTTTGGAGATGGATTTTTAATCGCCTCCCCGTTGGCGCGGAAAGAGGGCGCGGTGATTTGTTGCGAGGGCAGAATACCACAGCCATCAATCAAATCAAGAAAGCACTGGCACAATACTGGCGCCGGCGCTGGCACAGCAGAGTGATTTTTCAGCTCGATCTGGCCGGTGAAATCAAAGAAAGGGTAGCGCTGCGGCTATAAATACTGTGCTTTCAGTGCCCGGCTACGGCGATTACAGCGGGCCCGACAGACGCTTCAGGGGCCGCGTTTTTTGGGACCGAGAGGTCGTAGGTTCAAATCCTATCGCCCCGACTTGGAAATAAAAAGGTTGCGGGAATAAAACCGCAACCCTTTTTATTTTCCTGGCACATGGACTGGCACATCAATTTATTAACTCGGAAGCCGCCGGCGGCTCTTCAGCTTTTCGCTCCCGATCTTCGTGCAGCTTGTTCAATTTCTCCGCGATTTCCCGCGCGAGTCGCTTGTCCAGGTTCGTGTAAATCGCGTGAGTCTCACTGTTGCTGTGGCCAAGCGCGATCAGCGCAAGCCGCTCGTCAACGCCACCTTCTGCCAGATCGGTGGCGTGACGATGGCGCCAGTCATGGATGTGCAGGTCGGTGACGCCGGCCAGCTCGCAGATCCGGCCCCAGGCTTTTTTGAAATCCTTGATCCCGCCAAAAATTTGGCTTGTCGGTTGCCTGTCAGATTTCTCCCAGAGTTTCAATAGCTCCTCTTTGAGTCGATCAGTTATCGCGATCAGCGGCGGGCGCTTCTTGTTCCGCGGGCCTTTGGGGATTTTGAGAAATCCCTCGGCCAAGTCCACCTGGCTCCATGTAAGCGAGAGCAGCGCGGATTTCCGCAGCCCCGTATCCCGCAACGCGATCAGGATCGGGCGCAGATGCGAGCGGCGACCGCGCGCTATCTCCCAGGCGGCCTTGTAGGGCTCGTCGAGGGTCAGGGCGACGGCTGAAATGTCGGCGTCCTTGATCCCCTTCCCCGCCTCGATCCGGGCCATCGCTTCAGCGCCGATCGCTTCGGCCAGCTCGTGGCCGCTGATCCCTTTCGCTTCAGCTTTGCGCCGGATCCAGGTTTCAAAATTCCAACACCATTCCAGGATTGCCGCCTCCTCTTCAAGCGAGGGGATTCGGTGACGGGATTCTTCCTCGGATTTTGGGATCAGCGTTTCGCCTTTGTTGAACGGGTTTTTCGCGAGCCACTCATGCCGGATCGCATAGAGCAGGACTTCACGGAGGAATTCAAGCTCGCGGTTGATCGTCGCCGGCTTGCGAGGCTCTTTCGTGACTTTGTGCCTGACGGCCTCGCGCTTCTCCTTGAACTCCTTAAGGTCGCCGTAGGTGATCGTTTTCAGCCTCTGCTTGCTGAAGTGCTCCTTTATCGGCTTTTCGTACCACTCCGGAATTTTCTTCGCTTTTTTGAATTCGGTCAGAAGTTCTTCAAAGGTAATCTTCTCCGGATCGTAGTCCGCCGGGCGGGCGCCGATCCGCTTTTTGAGATTCTCCAGCGCCGGCGCGTAATCGGCCACGGAGTGGAAGCGCCTGCGGCCTGTGCGGCGGCGGCCCGTGCGCTCGTCCCGATATACCAGGCGGACGTAAGGCTTGCCGTCGATCAACTCGGTGTAGGGCAAGGTGAGCAGGGAGTCTATGGAGTCTTTGGGTTTGGCCATAGTTTTGAATCAATTCCCACCGTGCTGCCAACATCGCCCATTCGAGCTGAGCGTCATCCGTGAGCATCGAGATCCTCGCTTTGTCGTGGCGCTACACTGAACCGAATATGATCTGCGGGACGAACTCGTAGTCGAACGTGACTTGTCGCGCCTGGCGGAAGCCGGGGCCGGCGGATAGGATAGCATTGCCGGTGTTGTCGGCGTTGCCGGCTGCGGATCGACGGCCAGGGATTCAGTGCGACCTCGCCAGTCCCACGGCGCCATTGGGCTTGATTGGCTCCACAGGCCAAGCTTGCGTATCCGAGCTTCCGCCTCCGCTGCGGCGTAGAGACGGCGCTCAATCTCCGGCACATCCGATTCATATCTGCGGAAGTACCAGGCCATTCCCGCCTTGATTTGCTCCAGTCCGGCGTCAGCGGATCCGACCGTCACGGTTCCGAGGATTCGGTCATAGCGGTCGGTTTTGCTCCATACCACCGCGACGTTTTTGCCGAAGACTAAATCCGAGAGCTTTTGTTTTGCGGCCTGGCCGAAGTCCTGGTTTGTCTCTGGCGCGTCAATCCCATTGAGCCGGATTTTGCGCTGCTCAAGTTGCGCGTCCAGTACCGTGATAGTATCGCCGTCCGCAACGGCCATCACTGTGCCGGTGATCGTGTCAGCGGAAACGGCGAGAGTTGCGGAGAGAATGAATGCTGTGAACAGCAAGAGGCATATAGCAACGTATTTCATTGGGTGAGTCCTTTTGGGGGCACGATATTGATTATGGGCACGGGACCTTGACGCCGTTCTCGATACAGTTCTTTCGCGGCGTCGGTGTTGGCTCCGCTGATTGCGTGACGATTGGCGCGGTCGGCGC
>Ga0187894_10000525_pt1 | contig 52086 bp, 12 predicted proteins | sample GBC1701081metaG_FD_136650 | JGI IMG/M metagenome (GOLD analysis project Ga0187894, IMG submission 136650) | White microbial mat communities from a lava cave in the Kipuka Kanohina Cave System on the Island of Hawaii, USA - GBC170108-1 metaG ...
AGCGGTCGTGCGCGCCGACCCGCGTCAGGTGCAGCACGTCCGCCCAGATGCCGGCGACGATCTCCTCGACCGGCGTGCGCGGCGCGACGAAGCCCTGCATCTGCGCGCCATCGGCGTCAGGCGCCGGCAGCCGGCGGCGATCGACCTTGCCGTTCGCCGTGACCGGCAGCGCGTCCAGCGTGAGGATGAACGCCGGCACCATGTATTCCGGCAGCCGCCCGCGCAGGTGCCGCTGCACGTCCGCTGTGGCCGGCGCCTCGGCCGCCGCCGGCACGATATACGCCACGAGACGCCGATCGCCCGGTGCGTCCTCCCGCAGCAGCACCGCGGCCTCGCGGATCCCGGGCACGATGCGCAGCGCGGCTTCGATCTCGCCCAGCTCGATGCGGTAGCCGCGCAGCTTGATTTGATGATCGAGACGTCCCGCAAATTCGAGGACACCGTCCGCCCGGTGCCGGCACAGATCGCCCGTGCGATACAGCCGCGCACCAGGTGTTGCGCCGAACGCGTCCGGCACGAAGCGATCCGCGGTCAGATCCGGCCGCCGCCAGTAGCCGCGCGCGACCTGGACGCCGCCGATGTGCAGCTCGCCGAGCGCGCCCGTTGGGGCCGGCTGCCCGGCGGCGTCGAGCACATAGAGCTGCGTGTTCGCGTAGGGCGTGCCAATCGGCATCAGATGATCGCCGACGGTCTCGGGCGTACACGGATACGCGCTGACTTCGACCGCGGTCTCCGTCGGGCCGTACATGTTCTCCAGCTCGCCGGGCCAGGCCTGAATCGTGCGCGCGGCCAGCGGCCCCGGCAGACCTTCCCCGCTGCACACGATCAGGCGCACGCGCTGGCACGACGTCAGCCCGCCCGCGCTGACGAACGCCTCCAGCATCGGCGGGACGAAATGCGCCAGCGTTACCCCCGCGCGCGCGATCAGATCGGCCAGATACGCGGGATCCTGCTGCCCGTCCGGCTTCGCGAGGACGAGCGCGGCGCCCGTGCCCAGCGGCGCGAACAGCTCGCAGACGGAGACGTCGAAGCTGCACGACGACTTCTGCAGCCCGCGATCGGCGGGCGTCAGCCGGTGTTCCGTCTGCAGCCACAGCAGCCGGTTCACGATGCCGCGATGGCTGTTCATCGCCCCCTTCGGCTGGCCCGTGGATCCGGAGGTGTAGATGATGTACGCCAGCTGGGACGGGTCGATCCGCTCGTCCAGCGGCGCGGACGATTCGAGACGCCACGCGGCATCGGCCGCGTCGATGACCTCGGCCGCATGACTGCCGGCCGGCACGTCGCCTGCACAAGCGACATTCGTCAGGACGCCCGAGACCTCGGCGTCCGCGAGTTGAAACGCCAGCCGCGCGGCCGGATAGCTCGGGTCCAGCGGGACGTACGCCGCGCCGGCTTTCAGCACGCCGACCATCGCCGCGACGTAGAGCCTGGACCGGAACAGCCAGATCCCGACGCGCGATTCGCGTCCGACGCCGAGCGCCTGCAGGCGTCTCGCGATCTGGTTCGCGTGCGCGTGCAGCTCCGCGTACGTCCAGGTGCCGTTCTCGTCCCACACCGCAAGACCGGCCGGCGTGCGCGCGGCCTGCGCATCCATCCACGAGACGAGCGTGGCGTCCTCGGCGCCGGACCACACGCGTGTCGTCGCATTCCACGCGCGCAGCACCTGCTCGCGTTCGGCGCTCGTCATCGGCACCAGCGCATCGAGTGTTGCACGCGGCTCGCGCGCCGCGTGTTCGACGAGGAGGGCAAACTGCCGGGCGAGCGTCCGGACCGCGTCGCGTGTGAAGGTGGCGCGATCGAACTGGATCGACAGCGTCCGCCGCGGACCGATCTCGCACAAGATCAGCGTCAGGCGGGCGCCCGTCACGTCCACATGCGGACGCGTCAGGCGCGCCTGCAACTGTCCGCGCGTCCAGCCGTCGGGCCAGGTGACGTGCGTGAAGCCGAGGCCGTAGACGTGATCCGGCGGGAAGCCATCGCGCGGCCAGTCGTAGTACTCCTGCCACTCGATGGCGCCGCGCCACGATCGATCGACCGCGCGCACGAACGCGCCCACCTGCAGATCGTCCCGGACGCGGCTGCTGAACGGCACGGTGCGATCGAGCGGACCGACGACATCCCACAGCTCCGGATACTTGCGGGCAGTGACGGTGACGCCAACGACAGGCGTCGCACGATCCAGGCGCCAGAACAGCGTCTGCCAGCACGCCAGCAGGAACGCCGGCACTGAGCTGCCCAGCTCCTCTGCCACGCGTCCGGCCGCGGCGCCGACCTCATCTCGCAGATCCACTTCCACGAACGCCGATTCGTGACTCGCCTCCGCGGCTGCGGCGTGCTCGAACGGCAGCGCGCGCTCGGATTGATCCGGCCGCCGGCGGTGCAGGTCCCAATACAGGCGGCCGCGCTCCGCGCTTTCTTCCTGCGCGAGCGCCGCCTGCCAGGCGACGACATCGAGGTACGGCAGCGGGTCATCCGCCAGCGGCACACCGGCATACGCCGTGAGCAGCTCGTCGGCCAGCGTGCCGAGCGTCGCCGCGTCCGCGGCGCTCGCGGCGACGGTCAGGAGCAGATCGTGTTCCTCCCGCGCCCATGTGACCAGATGCGCGCGGACCGGCATCTTCGCACCGGCGAGCGCGCGCCGCTCCTGCCGCATCAACCGTTCGCGGACGCGGTCGCGCGCCGGCGCCGGCACGGTCGTCACGTCGCTCCTGGACCAGACGCGGCGCTCCCCCAGTGTCTTGTCCGGCACGGCGTGGCGGCGCAGCACGCGCGCGAAGGCGGTGCGCAGATCGCCACCGCGCAGCGGTCCCGACAGGCGCAGTACCGCCTGCACGCCCGGCGACAGACCGGCGCCGCGCAGCGCGAGCACGCGCTCGACCGCCGGCGACCGCGGCGTCCCCGGGGCGATCCCGGAAGCGTCCGTCGGCTGCGGGCCCGGCGCGTCCAGCGCGGGCCTGGGGACCACGTCAAAACTGCTCATGATCTGGAATGGATGATTAAGAATCTGAATGGATCGATGAATGCGCGGCGGCCGCGGGCGCACCGCGCCGCAGGCGCCGGAGCGCGTCCTGACGCGTGGCGTGCAGGTCCTTCGTCCGCTGCGCGTCCGCGCGCTGGGCGTGCTCGTCCAGGCTTTCGAGCAGCGCCCCGAGCCTGTCGTCCGGTCCGGCCAGCAGCCGCGACAGCACGACCTCGAACCCGTCGCGGATGAAGGCGGCGAGCGCGGATCCGATCCGGGTCGTGTCGATCGTGATGCTCACCACCAGCTCCGCGCCGCGGCCGGCGACTTCGATGCCGATCGGATAGTTCGTGAGGGCGACGGCGCTCGCCTGCTCGACGCGCAGGTCCGATTGCTCCTGCCACGCACCGTCGACGGGATAGTTCTCGTACACGAAGAGCGTGTCGAAGAGCGGCGTCCCGGACGGCAGCGCGCTGAGCGCCTGGATGCGCGCCAGCGAGGAATACTCGTAATCGCGCGTTTCGACCTGCCGGCGCTGACACTCCGCGAACCACAGGGCGGCAGGCGTACCCGGCGGCACCTTCAGCCGCAGCGGCAGCGTGTTGATGAAGAGACCGGGAATCGTCTCGACGCCCGCCAGATCCACGGGCCGGCCGGACACGACCGTGCCAAAGGCGACGTCGAGCCGGCGCGTGCAATGCGCGAGCAACAGCGCCCACGCGCCCGTGCACCACGTATTCATCGTGACGTGCCGCTCGGTGCCGAGTTGCTGCAGCGCCTCGACGAGCGGCGCGGAGAGCTCCGCACGCAGGAACTCGCGCGCGGGCGTCACCGTTGCATCGGCCGGCGGCGTCGAGAGCAGGCTCGGTGTCTGGAACCCGTCGAGCATACGCCGCCAGAAGGCCTCGGCCTTCGACGCGTCCTGCTGCTGGAGCCACGCGATGTAGTCCGCATAGCGCGCGGCCGGCTTTGCGGGCCAGGGTGGCACGCCGGCGCGCTGCGCCGCGTACGCCATCAGGACGTCGCGGACGACGATCGGCATGCTCCAGCCGTCGAGGACGAGATGGTGCGACGTCCAGAGGACGTGCCATTGATCGTCGGCCAACCGGACGAGATCCAGCCGCATGAGCGGCGGCTGTTCGACGGTGAATCCGAGGCGCTGATCGGCCGCCAGCCGCGCCAACAGCCGGACCTCGCGCTCGTCCGACGGGATGTCGCGCCAGTCCTCGATCGTCCACGGCAGCATCGCGCGCTCGCGCACGACCTGCAGCGGCCGTTCGCGCCGCTCCCAGAAGAACCCGGTGCGCAGCACCTCATGACGCGCCACCACGTCGGCCCAGGCCTGCTGGAACGCCGCCGGATCGAGCGGACCGTTCAGGCGGACCGCGAACTGCTGGCTGTAGACCGCGCCATCCGTCTCGTAGAGGCGATGAAACAGCAGGCCTTCCTGCGTCGGCGAGAGCGGATAGATGTCCGCGACGGGGCCGCCCGCGGCGACGATGCGATCGAGCTCGGGCTGGCTGATCTCCGCGAGCGGAAAGTCGGCGGGTGTCTTCAGATTCGCGCGCGCCTGTTCGGGCAGCGCGCAGAGGCGCCGCACCGTCCGTTGCAGATCCGCGGCGAGCCGCTCGATCGTCGCAGCTTCGTGCAGGTCGGCGCTATAGCCCCAGAACACCTGCAGACGCGCGTCGACGACGCTGGCGCTGATCTCGAAGACGTGGCTGCGCGCCTGCCGCCAGCTTCGCGAAGGTCCCGCCGGCACGGACGCGGGCCGGATGGCCGCGGACGCCGAGAAGACCTGATCGAGCTGACCCCAGTAGTTGAAGATGATCTCCGGCGCCGCCGCCTCGCGCAGCGGGTCGACGATCTGATCGTCCCGCAGGTAGCGCAGCGCGCCGTAGCCGACGCCGTAGCGCGGCACGCGCCGGATGGTCGCGCGCACGTCCCGCAGCGTCGCGACGAGGTCGTCGGACGCCGGCTTCGTCAGCCGCAGCGGATAGACCGACGTGAACCACCCCACCGTGCGCGACGCGTCCTCGTCGCCGCCCAGCGTCTCACGCCCGTGGCCTTCGAGATCGATCCGCCACGTCCGCTCGTGCGTCCACTGCGCGAGCGCCGTCAGCAGGCCCGTGAGGAGCGCGTCCTGCACATGGACGTCGAAGGACGCCGGCAGACGGTGCAGCAGCTCCTCCGTCTCCTCGACGGTGAACGCCACGGTGACGCGACGCTGCGAAGCGACAGCGTTGGTGTGCGTGATCTCTTGCGCACCAGTTGTCATCTCGCCGGCTTCGTGCGCGTGCCCCATCGCGACGCTCGCGTCCGGCGGGATGGACGCGCCCGGCTCGCTCATCGCGGCCCACAGCGGGACCTCCGCGTCCAGCGCGCCGCTGTTCACGAACGCCGCCAGCTTCTTCGACCACGCCTGCAGCGACATCGTCTTGGGCGGCAAGTCGATGCGCCGCGCCTGCGATGGTCCGCGCCCGCAGAGATCCTGCAGGTCCTCCAGCAGCACACGCCAGGAGAGCCCGTCGATCACGACGTGGTGCAGGACGATCTGCAGCCGCGCCGCGGCGTCAGATCCCCAATGGACCAGCGTCGCGCGCGCGATCGGACCGTGCGTCAGATCGAGACTGCGCTGCGCCTCGCGGACGACGCGCGTCCACACGGCCTCGCGATGCGGCTCTCGCACGAGGCTGGCGTCGATCCACATCGGTGGCGACACCGCGTCCGCATCCGCGTTGATCTGCTCCCAGCCCGCGCCGGTCTCGCGATACCGCAGCCGCAAGGCGTCGTGGTGATACTGCAGCCGCAGCCACGCGTCGTTCAGGAGCGCCGGCGAGATCGGCTGCGTCACGTCGAGCGCGACCGCCTGGTTGTAGTGGTTCCGGTCCTCGACGGGCTGCTCGAAGAACCAGTGCTGGATCGGCGTCAGCGGCACCGGACCCGTGACGGTCCCTTGATCGATCGGCGTCGCGCTCGCGTCGCCTGCGACCGCCGCGAGCGCTTCGATCGTCTGGTGCTCGAATACGAGCCGCGGCGCCAGACGAAGACCGGCCTGCGTGGCGCGCGCGACGATCTGCAGGCTGAGGATCGAATCGCCGCCGAGCGCGAAGAAGTTGTCGTGGATGCCGACGCGATCCAGGCGCAACACCTCGCCCCAGATGCGCGCGAGCGTCGCCTCGGCCCGTGTGCGCGGCGCGACGTAGGTCTGCGTCAGGCTCGGACGCTCGCCCGCCGGAACGGGCAGGCGTGCGCGATCGACCTTGCCGTGCGCGGTCATCGGCAGCGCGTCGAGCGCGACGATCAGCGCGGGCACCATGTACTCCGGCAGCGTCGCGCGCAACGCCTGTTGCAGGCGATCGCTGACGATCGCCTCGCCCGGCGATGGGACGACGTAGGCGACGAGGCGGCGGTCGCCGGGATCGTCCTCACGCAGCAGCACCGCGGCATCGCGAATGCCGGCTTGCTGGCGCACGGCCGCTTCGATCTCGCCCAGCTCGACGCGATGGCCGCGCACCTTGACCTGATGATCGCGGCGGCCGACGTACTCCAGGATGCCGTCCCCCCGGCGGCGCACGAGGTCGCCCGAGCGGTAGCAGCGTGCGCCGGGCTCGACGGCGTCGGCGTCGGGCACGAACCGCTCCGCGGTCAGATCGGGACGGCCCTCATAGCCCCGCGCGATCTGCGCGCCGCCGATCCACAGCTCCCCTGTCACGCCGACGGCGGCGGGATGACCGTAGGCGTCGACGATCGCGCAGGACATGCCATCGATCGGCCGGCCGATGGGCACGGGGCCTGGATCGAGCAGGCCGGCGGTCGTGTCGCTGACGCAGCAGCCGACCGTGGCCTCGGTCGGTCCGTATTCGTTGACGATGCGTGTGGCGGGCGCGTGGAGCTGCCAGGCGGCGAGCTGCTCCGCGTCGAGCGCCTCCCCGCCGATGACGAGCAGGCCGGACAGCGTCGAGAGCCGGTCGCTCTTCACGGCGTTCGTCACCAGGCCGAGGTGCGCGGGCGTCAGCTTGACCAAGCCGTAGTCGTCCGCGGACGCCGCGACGCGCTCGATGGCGTCCGCGCCGCTGGACGCGTCCACGATCAACACGCGCGCGCCGGCGCACAGCGGGAACAGCAGGCTCGTAATCGTCGCGTCGAAACCGATGGACGAATGCAGCGGCACGAGCGGCACATCGCCAGTCGACGCTGTCTCCGGCAGATACGCGGCGCGGCACCAGGCCAGATAGCTCGCGAGGGCGCCGTGCGAAATCATCACGCCCTTCGGTTCCCCCGTCGAACCGGACGTGAACATCACGTACGCGAGATTCGCGGGATCCACGGGCGCAGGCGCGCACGCCTCGGCGGACTCGCCGTCCGTGGCGCCGATGTCGCTGATGTCCTCGATCGGCAGCAGGCGTGCCGCCGATGTCGTCGGCCACGACGCCGCCAGGTGGCGCTGGGTCAAGACGATCGGTGCGCCGGTGCGTTCCACCAGACGCGCGAGCCGGGCGGCGGGCTGTCCCGGCGGCAGCGGCACGAACGCCGCACCGGCGTTCAAGACGCCGAAAACGGCCGCGAGCAGATCGATCGAGTGATCAAGGAACACGCCGACGCGCGTTTCCGGACCGACGCCACCCGAGCCGACGCCGTATCGCCGCAGTGCCCGCGTCACTGCGTCCGCACGCGTGCGCAGCTCGCGATAGCTGACCCGCTCGTTGCCGCAGCGCGCCGCTTCGCGGTCAGGCGTCTCGCGCACCTGGGCGGCAAACAGCTGGGAGACGCCGCGCCATTCGGGCGCGACATGTGCCGCAGCCGTTGCGCTGGTGCCGGTGATGGCCGTACGTGTGCGGCGTTCGTCTTCACCGCGGACGTCGAACGATCGCAGCGGCAGCGCGGGCGAGGCCGCCGCCTGCCGCAGCACCGCCGCGAACTGCGAGGCGATGCACGCGACCTGCTCCGCCGTGTGGACGCGTTCGTCGTACGTCCAGCGCGCATCCCAGGTACCCCCCAGGCCGGATGCCGTCAGCTTCAGGTCGCAGCGATCGAGGCACGCGTCCGCGCGCTCGACGCGTAGCGTCACGCCATCGGCCGATGCCAGCGGCTCCCACTCGAATGCTTCGAAGGCGAGCGGACAGAACGCCACTGAGTCCGCCGCATTGGGGACCGCCGCCGCGTCGCTTTCGAACAGCGCGTCCCACGCGAACAGCTCGTGCCAGCGGACGTGCTCCCGCACCGCGGCGCGCGTGGCCGCGACCAGATCCGCGAACGTCAACCCCGCATCGAGCGACAGGCGCACGGGGAGCGTCTTCGCGAGCGGTCCGACGACACCGGCCAGGTCCGCGAGTGCGCGGCCTTGCGAGCCGTGTCCAACCAGCAGATCCTCGCGGCCGGTCAGGCGCGACATCAGCAGGTGCCACGCCGCGCCGACGACGTCCGCCGCAGCGACGTCTTCCTGTGCCGAACTGTTGGCCGAATTCTTGGCCGCGTTTCCGGCCGCTTTCTCGGCCACCCGTGCCGTCAGCGCGGCGATGGTGTCGGCGGGCAGCGGAACCGTCAATGACCGCGGCGCGAACGGGCCCGCGAGCGGCCGCGCGCGCCGGAGCGCGAGCCGGCAGCCGGCCAGCGCCTCACGGTCGATCTGACGCCAGAACTCGCGGCCCGCGGCGGTCCCGTCCGCCTGCAGCAGCTCGTGCTGCCACTCCGTCACATCGACGTGCTGCAGCGGCAGATCCTCTTCTTCACTCTCGGCCGCGATCGTCCCGTCGAGCGCCTGCACCAGATCACGCAGCACCAGCGCCAGGCTCGGCGCGTCCGCAACGATGGACGGCCACATCAGCAGCAGCGTCGCGCGTCCGCCCGCGTGCGCGCACAACCGGGCGCGCCACACGGGACCGCGATCCAGATCGACCGGCTCCGCGGCCAGCGCGTCGACGCGCTCGTCCAGCGCGCGTTCGCGCTCCGCGTCGGTCAGCGCGCTCAGGTCTTCCACGTCGAGCGTCCAGCGCGTGTCCGGCTGGATGACCTGCACCGGCACCTTCATCCCCGACAACTGGCGGTAGGTCGTGCGCAGGATCTCGTGACGCTCCATCACCAGGCGCAGCGCCTGCTCCAGGCGGACGGCGTCCAGCGGCGCGTCGCCCGCCGCCGCGACGGCGAGCCGCGCGCAGACGCGATACGGCCCCACCTGCTCGCCCTGGCGCAGCCAGAGATGCAGTTGCGACGGCGAGAGCCGGAAGCCTTCGACGAGAGATTGAGACATGGGTCGTAGCGAAGGAGAACGCGGACGCTAGGAGAACTCGGCCCAGGATCGCGGCGCGGCGAGGCCGACCAGGATCGAGCGCGACCCCGTGAACGGCGCGCGGCCGTGCGCCATCAGCATGTTGTCGAGCAGCAGCAGATCGCCCGTCTCCCACGGGAACATGCGCGTCGCCTCGGCGTACGCCCCGCGCAGTTCGTCCATCACGGATGCTTCGATCGGCTGCCCGTCGCCGTAGTACGTGTTGTTCGGCAGATCCTCTTCACGGAACTGCGCGACCAGCGCATCGCGGATCGACGCGTCCAGCGTCGTAACGTGGAAGAACGTCGCATGGTTGAACCACACCATCTCCCCCGTCCGCGGATGCTTCGCCACGGCCGGCCGCACCTGCTTCGTGGTCAACCGGTGTCCCTCGCGCCACGTGCAGAGGATGCCCGCCTTCGCGCAGTACGTTTCGACGGCGGCCGGATCGTCCGTCTGGAACACCGTCTGCCACGGCAGGCCCAGGCCCTCGCCGAAGTTGCGGACGTACATCACGCCGCGATCAGCGAAGCGCTGGCGGATCGCCGGGTCGATGCGCTCGTAGACGCGGCGCGTGTCGGCGATCGGCGTCTGGCCGCCGGTCTCGGCCGGCGTGACGCAGCAGAAGAACACGCGCGTCGGCCACTGGTGCTGGTACGAGTTCTCGTTGTGCAGGAAGATCGTCTGATCGGGCGGATGCTCGGTCGACGTGTAGACGTTGCCGCTGACGACACTGCGCGGAGACGAGCGTTCGCGGTACGCGAGCGGATCGCCGGCGACGATCGGCAGGATGCGATCGAGCGCGGCGGCGCTGGAGATCTGGAAGCCGCGGAACAGGATGCCGCCCCACTGCGCGAGGCGCGTCTCGATCCACTCCCGGTTTTCGCCGGCCCACGTGCCGAGGTCGATGGCGGCGAAGCTCGGACGGACCAGCAGCACGTGGCCGGTGTCGTCGTACGGCTGTTCGCCCACCAGCGTCGCGCTGGAGAGCGCGACCGGTTGACGCCGCTTGCGCGGCACGTGATCGCGAGAAGGGAGCTTACGTTCCGGATCCATGTTCGGTCTCCTTGCTGGCGCGGCGCCTGCCGGCCGCCCGTTTGACGGTCTGCAGGAGCTCGGCCGCGGTCTTTTGCGTGCGCACCTGATCTTCGGCCTGCTGACGGCGTTCCGCGCCCTCGATGGCATGCGCGAGATCCGCCACGCGTGCGGCCTGGCCCTTCGCCAGCAGGTCCAGCGCGGCGTCGAGCATCGCGTGGATCTGCTGGACGCGCGACGGCTCGATGCGCGCGCGGTCGTATTTGATGTTCAGATTGAGCTGCGGTCCCGGCCCGACCGCGAGGACGAAGGGATGGCTCTCCGTCATGTGATAGCTGAGGCCGTCCACGCGCAGGCCGTGGCCCTCGCCCCACGACGCCGGCTCGATGGGATAGTTCTCGAACACGAGCAGCGTCTCGAACAGCGGCGCGCCCGCGGGCACGTCGCTCCAGTTGCGGATGCGCACGAGCGGGACGAATTCGTACTCGCGCTGCTCGGCCTGCTGCGCCTGCACTGCGCCCAGCCACGCGACGAGATCACCGTCGCCTGGCACCTGGATGCGGATCGGGAGCGTGTTGATGAAGAGGCCGATGCAGCGGTCGCTGCCCGGCAGCGACGGCGGCCGGCCGGAGACGACACCGCCAAAGACGACGTCGGCGGATCCGCTCAGGCGCCGCACGACGAGCGCCCAGAGCGCCTGAACCAGCGTGTTCAGCGTCAGATGACGCTTGCGCGTCCAGGCCTTGAGCGCCGCCGTCTTCCGCGCGCTCAGGCGCAGTTCCAGATGCCGCTGCTGCGGGCGGAGGGCGTCGCGGCCGGGACGCGGCGGTGTGAGCGGGAACGGCGTCGCGCCGCCGAAGCCTTCCAGCGTGCCTCGCCAGAAGCGCTCGGCCTGCACGGATTCACGCTCCGTCAGCCAGGCAATGTAGGACCGGTACGGCACGGCCGCGTCGAGCTGCGGCGCGTCGCCGTGGCGGAAGGTCGTGTAGCCGCGAATGACTTCCTGCGAGACGATCGGCAGCGACCAGCCATCCAGCAACAGATGATGATGGCTCCAGATCAGCTCCCACACATCGTCCCGCGTCCGGATCAGCGCGACCCGCATCAGCGGCGGCTCGGCGAGATCGAAGCCGCGCGCGCGATCGGCTTCCAGGAGCGCGTCCATCCGCGTCCGCTGATCGGCCTCCGGAATCGCACGCCAGTCATGCTCGTCCCAGGACAGGTCGGCCTCACGGCAGACCACCTGGATCGGCACCGACGCACGGTCCCAGAGGAAGCCGGTGCGCAGCGCCGAATGACGCGCGATCGCGTGGCGCCAGGCCTGCCGCAGCGCGACGGGGTCCAGATTGCCCGCGAGCGTGTAGCGCATCTGCGCGACGTAGACGCCGGAGTCGGGCGCGTAGACGCTGTGGAACAGCATCCCTTCCTGCATCGGCGACAGCGGGTAGTAGTCCTCGATGTGCCGGCCGCCCTTCAACGCACGCTGCAGGTCGTCCCGCGAGACGCCCGCCAGCGCCACGTCAATCGCGCCGTGCGCGCGATGACCGTTGCCGTTCGCGGAGACCGTCTTGTGCTCGACCGGATGCGCCTCCGCGCCATCCGCGGCAGTCTGCGCCGCTTCGCCTGCCTGGTCGTCTGGCGGCGCCGCATCGTCTGTTGCATCCGCTGCAGCCGCACTGTGCTCGGCGATCTGCGCGATGGTCGGCCGCTCGAACAACAGTTTCGGCGTGAGCGCGATGCCCGCCTGATTCGCGCGCGCGACAAGCTGGATGCTGATGATGGAATCGCCGCCAAGCTCGAAGAAGTTGTCGTGGATGCCGACCTGCTGGACGCGGAGGACGTCCGCCCAGACTTCGGCGAGCCGCTCTTCGAGCGGCGTGCGCGGCGCGACGTACGCCTGTTCCAGCTCGGGCCGCGCGAAATCGGGCGGCGGCAGCGCACGGCGATCGACCTTGCCGTTCGGCGTCATCGGGAATCGGTCGATGACGACGAACGCCGCCGGCACCATGTGCGACGGCAGCCGCTCTTCGAGGAATCGCCGCAGCACCGGCGCCAGTCGCCGGCCCGCCTGCGCCAGCAGCGGACTGTTCGCGCCCAGCGATCCCGACTCGCGCGCGGCGATCTCGCGCGACCAGCCAGGCCAGCGGCCGGGCGTGCCGCGCGGGATGAAGACAACGTCGAAGGAGCCTGTCGCGTCGTGCCGGCTCCAGTCGAGTGTGGCGTCGCAGTCTTCCTCGGCGGCGAGCGCCAGCAGCGCACGCGGATGCACGGCCTCGACCGCGGCACCTGTCTGCTGACCAGCATTGGCGCCCTGCTGACTGTCGGCGGCGCGGAGCTCGTCCATCACCGCGTCCTCTTCGACCGCCGCGAGCGCCGCCAGCAGCCGTAGATCCTCCTGCAGACGCGCATTCGGCACGTGCGCGATCCCGACCGCCGCAGGCCGTTCATCCTGACGCATCCCGCGCAGCAGCGCGCGGACGGCGTCGAGCGACAAGCGGTCCTGCGTCCAGTCCCGCCATGCCGGTTCGAGCGGCGGCTGCGCGATCGGTCCGACGTGCAGAACGGCCTGATAGCGGAACTTCGTCAGCTCGTTCAGTGCGAGGCCGCGCTTGGGCCGGATGTCGACGCCGGCAATCGCCGGTATCGTGTCTTTCAGGCCGAGGAAGAACTCGGGCGAGAGGATCAGCTCCTCTTCCTGGTGAAGCTGCAGGTCGAGACGCCGCTCGAACGCGCCTTTCTGTAGCCATCCCGGCGCCTGCAGCAACTGGACGGATCCGTGGAACGTCCGCAGCAGCGGCAGGCTTCGCACGTCGCCGACATAGATTGCGCCGCCTGGCGAGACGAGCCGCGAGGCGCGCTCGATCACGCGCGCGAGATACTCGGCGCTCGGGAAATACTGCGCGACGGAGTTGATCACGACGACATCGAATCCGTTGTCGGCGATGGCGGCAGTTTCGATGTCCGAGAAGTCGTCCGCGGCCCGATGCCGCAGCTCGATCCGCGTCGGCAGATCCAGCGCCGCGAGCTGACGCTCGATGTGATCCAGCGCCGTGCGCGACAGGTCCGTGCCGCAGTAGCGCTCGCAACGCGGCGCGACGCGGAACAGCAGCAGGCCCGTGCCGCAGCCAATCTCCAGGACGCGCGTGGGCCGCAGCGCGAGAATGTCGGCGACGGTCTCGTCCACCCACTCGCGCATCTCGTGATCCGGGATCGCGCCGCCCGTGTAGCTGCTGTTCCAGCCGCTGATGTTGAAGGTCGGATCGATCTCGCGCGTGCCCGGCGCGTAGTTCTGCTCGAACACCGCCTCCCACTGCGTGACCTGGCGATGCTCCCAGTTGCCCGCGTCGCTCTCCGCATCGCCGTCCACATCGCTGTCGCTGTCGGCTACGCCGACGCGCTCCTGCCGCCGCGATTCCCCCTCCACAGGGGCCGGCACTGTCGCGGGCGCCAGCTCAGCGCCGACAGCGGTTGTGACGTCCGCAGGTGCGTCGGCGTCGGGCGTGTTCGCGCGCGGCACGACGTAGGCGACGAGGCGGCGTTCGCCGGGCGTGTCCTCGCGGACGATGACGAGCGCGTCGCGGACGGACGCGTGCTGCGCGAGCGCGTGCTCGATCTCGCCGGGCTCGATGCGATAGCCGCGGACCTTGACCTGCTGATCGGATCGGCCGACATACTCCAGGATGCCGTCCGCGTGCCAGCGTGCGAGATCGCCCGTGCGATACAGCCGCGAGCCCGGCTCGCCGAACGGATCCGGCGGGAAGCGCTGCGTCGTCAATTCCGGACGGCCGACATATCCCCGCGCCACGCCGCCGCCGCCGACAAACAGCTCGCCCGACACGCCAATCGGCGCGGGCTCGCCGGCCGCGTCCAGCACGTAGAGCCGCAGGCTGGGCAGCGCGCGTCCGATGCGGCTCGCCGTCCCGCTCGCAATCTCCCGCGCGGACAGCGGGTGATACGTGACGTGGACGGTCGTCTCGGTGATCCCGTACATGTTCACGAGCTGCGGACGCTCGACGCCGCGGCGCTGCACCCAGCCGCGCAGGCTGCCGGGATCGAGCGCTTCCCCGCCGAAGATCACCGCCCGCAGCTTCAGCTCCGCGCGCTGCGCATCATCCACCGCCATGAACGCGCGGAAGGCGGACGGCGTCTGATTCAGCACCGTGACGCCTTCACGCCGCACGAGCTCGTAGAACGCCTCGGGCGTCCGCGCCATCACGTACGGCACGACGAGCAGCCGACCGCCGTAGGCCAGCGCGCCCCACATCTCCCACACCGAGAAGTCGAAGCCGTAGGAATGGAACAGCGTCCACGTATCGTGCGGACCGAATCCAAACAGCGCGTCGGTACCGTGGAACAGGCTGGCGACGTTGCCGTGCGTCACCGCGACGCCTTTGGATCGGCCCGTCGATCCCGACGTGAAGATGACGTAGGCGAGATTGCGCGCGTCCACGCCGGCGGCCGGTGCAACAGGCGATGCGGCATTCAGGCGATCGGTGTCGCGGTCGAGAACGATGCGCCGGAGTTCCGGGAGCGGGATGTGATCGGCCAGCGCGGCCTCGGTGACGAGGACCGGCGCCTGGACGTCGGTGACCATGTAGGTCAGCCGCTCGGTCGGATAGCGCGTGTCCAGCGGGACGTATGCGCCGCCCGCCTTCCAGATCCCGAGCAGCGCGACGATCAATGAGATGCCGCGTTCGAGGCAGACCGCGACCGGCACTTCCGGCCCGACGCCCTCCGCGCGCAGCACGTTCGCGAGCCGGTTTGCGCGCGCGTGCAGCTCCGCGTATGACAGGACGTCACCCTCGCACGAGACGGCGGGTGCATCCGGCGTCAACGTCACCTGCCGCTCGACGCGCTCCAGCAGCGTGCCGCTCGCCGGCATCGACCATGCGCCGCCGATCGTGCTCCACTCGCCCAGCATCTGCGCGCGCTCGACGGCGGACAGCAGCGGCAGTTCGCCCAGCCGCGCCTCGTCCGCGTTCAGAATCGCCGTCAGCACGATCCCCAGGTGTCCCAGCATCCGCTCAACCATCGCCGCCTCGACGCGTCGCCCGTCGAACAGGATGCGCATCGTGAGCCGCGGCGCCGGCGCGACCTGCACGGTGACCGGATAGTTCGTCTTCTCGAACACCTGCGCATGTGCGAACTCGAAGCTCGCTTCGCCTTCGACGAGCGCTTCGTCTACGGGATAGTTCTCGAATGCCAGCAGGCTCTCGAACAGCGGCAGGCCGCCGGGGACGTCGCTCCATCCCTGGATGTCGACGAGCGGCGTGTATTCGTACTCGCGCCCCTCGGCCTGCGCGTCCTGGAGCGCGCGCAGCCACGGCGCGACGCGCGCCCGCGGATCGACGTCCGCCCGCACGGGCAGCGTGTTGATGAACAGGCCGACCATCGACTCGATGCCGGGCAGCTCCGTCGGGCGGCCGGAGGACGTCGCACCAAAGACGATGTCGCGCGTGTGGCTGTAGCGCGAGAGCAGAACGGCCCACGCGCCCTGGACGATCGTATTGGGCGTCAGATGATGCCGGCGCGCGAGTGACTGCAGCGCGGACGCGACGACATCGCCGAGCAGGCGTTCGCGCCGGCCGTACTCGGGCGCCAGTGCATCGCCTGTTGCAGCGCCGTCAGACAGCAGGCCGCGCGGCGGCAGGAACGGCGTCGGCTCGCGGAAGCCGTGCAGCACGCCCCGCCAGTACGCCTCGGCGCGCGTCGAATCCTGGCGCCGCAGCCAGGCAATGTAATCGCGGAAACGTCCGACTGGCGGCAGATCCGCCGCGCGGCCGGCGCGGTGCGCTTCGTACAGGAGCGCGATCTCCTTGAAGACGATCGGCACGCACCAGCCGTCCAGCAGGATGTGGTGGTAGCTCCAGATGAACTCCCACTCGCGTGCGCCGAGCTTGATCAGCGACAGGCGCATCAGCGGCACGCGATCCAGCCGGAAGCCACGCCCGCGATCGGCGTCCGCCGCGTCGGTCAGCCGGCGCGTCCGCTCGTCTTCGTCGTATGCCGACAGGTCCAGCACGTCGAACGCCGGCGGCACGTGCGCGTACGCCACCTGCAGCGCGCGCGCCCGCTGTTCCCACATGAACGCGGTGCGCAGCACGGGGTGACGCGTCATCTCGTCCGCCCACGCGCGCTTGAACGCCGCGGGCCGCAGGTCGTCTCCGACCAGCCGGACGCGAAACTGCTGGAAGTAGACCGCGCTCTCCGGCTCGAAGAGCGCGTGGAACAGCAGCCCTTCCTGCATTGGCGACAGCGGATACACGTCGTCGATCTCGCCGCCGATCGCCGCGAAGGCGTCCAGCTCGCCTTGCGTGACCTGCGCGAGCAGGACGTCCGACGGTGTCGTCTGCGTCCATTCCACCTCGCGGCAGTGCGCGACCAGCGCGCGGAGACGCGCGAGCAGATCGTCCGCGAAACGCTGGACCGTCTCGGCGCGGTGCAGGTTCGGGCTATAGGCAACGCTGACGTGCAGCACCCCTTCGGCGACGCCGCCGCTGATATCGAGCAGGAACGCGCGACTCGACGACGGGTGCCGCGATCGGCCCATGCTCTCGCGCGCAAGCTGCCAGCCCGCGTCGTCCAGCACCTGATCGAACTGGCCCAGATAATTGACCAGCACCTCCGGCGTGGCGTGCGCCTCGTCCCGCGCGGCGCCATGGCGCCACAGGCCGTAGCTCAGGCCGCGGCTCGGCACGCGCCGCAGTTCTTCCTTGATCGACCGCAGCGTCGCGCCCGGACCATCCGGCGACACCGACAGGCGCACGGGGAACAGGCTGGTGAAGCAGCCCACGGTGCGGCTGACGTCGATCGCCTCTTCCAGCGCCTCGCGGCCGTGGCCTTCGAGCGCAATGACCGCATCCGGCGATCCGGTCCAGGCCGCCATCGCCTCCGCGACCGCGGCGATCAGCACTTCGTGCGCCTGCATGCGATACGCGCGCGGCGGCTGTTGCAGGAAGGCCTGCGTTTCGGTCTTCGTCAGCGTCGCGCCGATCAGACGTTGCGAGCCGATCGTGTTCGGCCCGCGTACGTCGCGCGGGAGCGGCGTCGCCTTCATCCGCTCGTTCGCCGTCTCCCAGTACGCACGCTCGGCCGGATCCAGCGTCGCGGCGGCGCCAGCGAGATGCTCCGCCCAGCGGCGGAACGACGCGGACTTCGCGGGCAGGACGATCGGGTTCCCCTGACGCCACTGCGCGGCGGCGCGGTGCAGGTCTTCGAGCAGCACGCGCCACGAGACGCCGTCGATGACGGCGTGATGAATGACGATGAGGATGCGGTCGTCCGCGTGGGTCGCGCCGCGGAACGAGACGACACGGATCAGCGGGCCGTCGTCCAGGTTCAGGCTTGCCTGCGTCCGCGACGACAGACGTTGCAGGACGCGCGGCCATCGCGCGCCGAGCCCGCGTAAATCGACTTCCATGAAGACGCGCCGATCGTCGCTGTCTGCATAGCGCTCGCGCCAGCCATCGTCCTCGCGCATGAACCGCAGGCGGAGCGAGTCGTGCTGCCGCAGCAGCGCGTCGACCAGCGCCTGCCAGCCGGCGTGCGGCAGCTCCGGTCCGCCGGCGAGGAGGATCGACTGATTGAAGTGGTGCGGATGCGCCGTTTCCAGCTCGAAGAACCAGCGCTGGATCGGCGTCAGCGGCACGTCGCCCGCGGCGATGTCCGGCCCGGCGACCTGCTCGTCCTTCGTCTGCGTCGCGACGAGCGCGAGATCCGCGATCGTCTGGTGCTGGAACAGTTGCCGCGGCGTCAGGCGAATGCCGTGCTCCTGCGCTCGCGCGAGCACCTGCAGCGCCAGGATGGAATCGCCGCCGAGCGAGAAGAAGTTGTCGTGGATGCCGACGCGATCGACGCGCAGCACCTCGGCCCAACAGCGCGCGAGCGTCGCCTCGACGGACGACCGCGGCGCGATGTACTGCTGGCCGAGCACGGGCCGATCGCCCGCGGGCGCCGGCAGACGGCGCCGGTCGACCTTGCCGTTCGGCGTGAGCGGCAGCGCGTCGAGGAACACGAACAGCGCCGGCACCATGTAGTCCGGCAGGTGCGCGCGCAACATCTGCTGCACCGCGTCACTCGCGGCGTGCCGTCCGTCCGCGGCCGCAACGACGTAGGCGACGAGCCGGCGATCGCCGGGCGTGTCCTCGCGCAGCAGCACCGCGGCGTCGCGGGCGCCGGCGTGCTCGCGCAAGGCGGCTTCGATCTCGCCGAGCTCGATGCGGTTGCCACGTAGCTTGACCTGCTGATCGATGCGGCCGACATACTCCAGCACGCCATCGGCGCGATACCGGCCGAGATCGCCCGTGCGATACAGCCGCGCGCCCGGCGCGCCGAACGCGTCCGGGATGAAGCGGTCCGCGGTCAGATCCGGTCGATCCCAATAGCCGCGCCCGACCTGCACGCCGCCGATGTGGATCTCGCCGACGACACCGATCGGCGTGGGCTGACCGGCAGGGTCGAGCGCGTACATCCGCGTGTTCGCGACCGGGCGCCCAATCGGCACGACCGCTGCATCGGTCACACGATCCTGCGTGCAGGCGTACCACGTCACGTCGACCGCGGCTTCCGTCGGGCCGTACAGATTCTCCAGCCGGCGCGTTGCCTGCCGGTTGGGCCACGCGGTCAGCGTGCGCCGGACGAGCGGCGCCGGCAGCGCTTCGCCGCTGCACACGATCAATCGCAGCCGCTCGCAGGCGGTCATGCCGCCGGACGACACGAACGCCTCCAGCATCGCCGGCACGAAATGCGTCACGGTGACGCCGGCGCGGGCGATGACGTCCGCGAGATAGTCTGGATCCTGCTGTCCGCCCGGCTTCGCCAGCACCATCGCGGCGCCGGCGCCGAGCGGCAGGAACAGCTCCCACACGGACACGTCGAAGCTGCACGACGTCTTCTGCAGCACGCGGTCCGCCCGCGTCAGCCGATACTGCGCCTGCATCCAGAGCAGGCGGTTGACGATGGCGCGATGGCTGTTCATCGCGCCTTTGGGCTGACCGGTCGATCCGGACGTGTAGATGATGTAGGCGAGCTGATCGGGATCGATCGCCGCGTCGAGCGGATCGGATGACTCCAGCCGCCAGGCCGCGTCCTCCGCGTCGAGCATCTCGATCGCATGCGGGCCCGTGGGCACGTCGGCCGCGGACGCACGATCGGTCAGCACCACCGCGACGCGCGCGTCGACGACTTGAAATGCCAGGCGCGCGGCGGGATAGCTCGGGTCGAGCGGGACGTAGGCCGCACCCGCCTTGAGCACGCCCAGCAGCGCCGCGGCGTAAAGGCGCGATCGCGACAGCCACACGCCGACGCGCGATTCCGCGCCGACGCCCAGCGTCCGCAGGCGGCGCGCGATCTGGTTCGCGTGCGCGTGTAGTTCCGCGTAGGTCCACAGCGCTTCGGGCGTGTCGCCCGCGCCCTCCGCCGCCCACACCGCCAGCGCGTCCGGCACGTGGCGCGCCTGTGCTTCCAGCCACGTCACCAGTGACGCGGATGCCGGATCCGTCCACGCCCGGTCCGTGGCATTCCACGTTGTCAGCATCTGCTGCCGCTCGGCGGCGGACAGCATCGGCAGATCCGCGAGCGCGCGTGACGGGTCCGCCAGCGCGGACGCGACCAGCGTCTCCAGGTGCGCGAGCATGCGATCGATCGTCGCGCGGTCGAACAGGTCCGACGCGTACTCGAGCCGCGCGGTCAGCCCGTCGCGGTTCGTGCGGACGCCCAGCTCCAGATCGAACTTCGCGCTGCCGCCCTCCGGATCGATCGTCTCCAGCCTGACCGCGGGCAGTTGCACTCCGCCTTCCGGCGTGTTGTGCAGCACGAACAGCACCTGGAACAACGGCGTGCGCGCAAGGTCGCGCTCGGGCTGCAGCGCGTCGATCACCTGTTCGAACGGCACGGTCTGATGGGCGTACGCTTCCAGCGCGTGCGTGCGGACGCGGGCGACGAGCGCTTCCCAGGACGCAGACGAGTCGACGTTCGTGCGGAGGACCAGCGTGTTGAGGAAGAAGCCGATCAGCGGTTCGAGCTCCGGCCGCGGCCGCTGCGCGATCGGCACGCCGACCGCGATGTCGCGCTGGCCCGCGTATCGCGCCAGCAGCGCCTGCCAGGCCGCCGCGAGGACCATGAACGGCGTCGCGCCGTGCTCGCGCGCCCACGCGTGCAGCGTGCCAGCCTGCTCGGGCGTCCACTGACGCCACGCCGCGCCGCCGCGGCCCGTCGGCACCGCCCCGCGCGGCCGATCCGTCGGCAGCGCCAGCGGCGCCACGCCGGCGAGCTGCGTCCGCCAGTACGCCAGCTCCGAGGCCACGCGCTCCCCTGCCAGCGTCCGCCGCTGCCAGGCCGCGTAGTCCGCGTACTGCAGCGTCAAGGCCGGCAGGAGCGGATCGTCTCCAGTGCGCGCGGCTTCATATAGCGCCGCGAGGTCGCGCACGAGCACGCCCATCGACCAGCCGTCCGTGATGATGTGGTGCAGCGTGCAGGCGAAGATGGACGTCTCCGCGTCCACGCGCAGCAGCGCCGCCCGCCAGAGCGGGCCCTGCGCCAGATCGAACCGTGCGGCTTCGAGCGCGTGCAACACGTACTGCACCGGCCGCATCCGCCGCGTGCCGCCGCTGCCACTCGAGACCACGGCGCGTAGATCGACGATCGGCAACGACAGGATTGGCAGCGACGGGATTGGCGGCAACGACCGCGTATCCGCCGCCGGCGCCGGCGCGATCCGCTGGATCGGCCGTCCGTCGACGACACCGAAAGTCGTGCGCAGGATCTCGTGACGCGCGGCCAGTCCGCGGACGGCTGCCGCCAGCGCGCACTCGTCCACGTCACCCTGCAGCTTGACGGCCAGCGGCAGGTGATACGCGCGCGTGCCCGTCACCTGATCGACCACCCACAGGCGTTCCTGTCCGAACGACGTCGGCAACGGCTGTTCGCGGCTGATGCGCTCCAGCGGCGGCTCGACGCCCCCGCCGCCCGCGGCCTGCCGGATCTCTTCTTCGATGCTCGCGCTGAAGCCCGCGATCGTCGGCGCTTCGAAGAGCCAGCGCAGCTTGAGCCCGACCTCGAACAGCGGCTGCAGCCGCGCCAGCACCTGCGTCGCCAGCAGCGAGTGTCCGCCGAGGTCCTGAAAGAAGTTGTCGTTGATGTCGACGCGCTCGACGCCCAGCGCGCGCGCCCACACGCTTGCGACCAGTTCTTCGACCGGCGTTCGCGGCTCCGCAATCGCGCCGGCCGTCCGCCGTTCCGTCGGAATCAGCGCTTCGAGCGCCTGGCGTTCGACCTTGCCCGTCGCGGTGCGCGGCAGCGCGTCGACGACGATGAAGGTGGACGGCAGCATGTAGTCCGGCAGCACGTCGCCGGTCTGCCGCTTCAGCTCGTCGACGGTCAAGCCGTCCTGCAGGACGACGAACGCGAACAGCGTCTTGCTGCCGTCGCCCAGCTCACGGTCGATCACCGCGACGTCGCGCACGCGCGCGTCCCGGCGCAGCGCGTTCTCGATCTCCGGCAGCTCGACGCGGACGCCGCGGATCTTGACCTGGAAATCGCGCCGGCCCAGGAACTCGTAATTTCCGTCCTCCAGCACGCGCCCGAGATCGCCCGTGCGATAGACGAGATCGTTGGGATCCGGCGCCGCGGCGAACGGATTCCGGATGAACGCGGCGGCCGTCAGCTCCGGACGTCCCAGGTAGCCGAGGCTGCGATAGGGCGTGCGGATGTAGATTTCGCCCACGGATCCCGGCGGGCAGACTTTGCCGTGCTCGTTGACGACGATCGCGCGCGTGCCGTCGATCGGCTTGCCAATCGAGATAAACCGCGCTTCGGCGTCCTTCGCCGTCACGCCGTACGCGAACTTCACCATCGTCGTTTCCGACGGGCCGTAGAGGTTCGTCAGCCGCGCGTGCGCGCCGAACCGCGCCATCCATCGCTGCGCGTCCGCGGGCAGCAGCGGCTCGCCGGACGTCAACGCGTGCGTGAGGTCTGGCAGGCGGCATTCCCCGACCGGCAGATGAAGCAGCGTCCGCAGCACGGACGGCACGGCATGAATGACGTTCACGCGCATCTCGCGGAGCCACGCCGCAAGGCCGAATGCGTCCAGCTTCGTCTCTTTCGCGGACGGCACGCAGACGACGCCGCCGTGGCACAGCGGCAGGAAGATGTCGCGCAGGAACGCGTCGAAGACCGGGCTCGTGAGCTGACTGACGCGGATGCCTGGCGCCGCGCCGATCGTCTGCGCTTCCCACCGCACGAAGTGATCGATCGCCTTGAGGCGGCCGGCGATGCCTTTCGGCCGGCCGGTCGAACCGGAAGTGAAATAGACGTAGCAGAGCTCGTCCGGCTCGCGAGACACGGCGAACGGACTCGTGTCGGCGTCGACGTCCACCGGGATCACTTCCGCGCCGTCAGCCGCCTGCGGCGTCGGCGCCGCGTCCAGGCAGAACACGTGCGACGTGCGTCCGCGCGTCCGGCCCAGGCGCGCGAGGCGATCGAGCTGCGACGGGTCCGCAATCCACCAGGTCAGATCGATCTCGTCGACCAGCGTCTCGAACCGAGCGTCGCCGCTGGACGGCTCCATCGGCACGAACGCGCAGCCGGCCTTGAGGACCGCAATTACCGCGGCGACGATGTCGACCACGTCGTCCGTCAGGATGCCGATGAGCGTGCCGCGCGGCGCCGTAGCGGCAATCGCGCGCGCAAGGCCGTTCGTACGGCGGTCGAGATCGCCGTACGTCACCGCGCGCGCGCCGGCGTCGATCGCCGGCATCGAGCCGTGCGCCGCGGCGGTCTCGGCAAACCACTCGTGAACAAACGGCGGTCGCGTCATGCCCCCGCCCTTTGAGCGACGGCCCGATCCGACACCGCCCCGGCGGCAATGAACCGGTCCGCGATGATGTCGAGCGGATCCAGACACGTCACCGGCGACCGGCGCGCCCACTGCTTCTGGACGATGTGCCATTCCGTGCAGGCGGCCGCGAAGGCGTCGAGCCCGTAGCGCTGCAGCAGCGATTCGAGGAGCGCAATCGCGCCCGGCACGCCGTTGTTGCGTTTGACGGCATAGATGGCGGCATGCACGCGCTGCTGGTCCTGCTCGTCCGGCCAGATGAGAAAGCGGCTCGCCTCGGGCCAGAGCGGATGGTTCTCGAGCACGTGGACGCGGCGCGTGCCCAGGCTGCTCATGATCAGGTGCGGGCGGCGCGCTTCAATCGCGGCGGTGAGGAGCACGTCGACGAGCGACACGATGCGATCGGAGAGGTGCGGCGGCAGCAGCGGCACCGCGCTGTGCATCGTCATGCAGGCGATCACGACCTGGGTCGCGCCCATCGCGCAGCACTGCTCGATCGCGTTGCGCAGGCAGTCCGCCAGCACGTGGGCACGGCCTTCGAGCAGTTCGGTTGTGCGATCGGGAAACGTCGGATCGGACCAGAGCAGCAGCGACGGCGCGTCCTGATCGCGCTCGAAGGCCGCCCGCTGATAGACCGTGTTCACGAACTCGGCGGAGGCCAGCGGGCCCATGCCGCCAATTACTGCCATCACATCGCGTGTCGGGCTCATAGAGATCCGGTGTCCCGTGCCGGCGCGCGCGGCGCCGGAACGCGAAAGAGAACGCTGACAAACGGGAAGAACGGAGCGGCGCGGCCGCGTCGGCGTCAGCCGAGCGATTCGCTGAAATCACGCACCGCGAGCGCCTCGGCCTCGGCCCGCGCGGCGTCGCCGCGGCTCTGGCGGAGCCGATCCAGATACGGAAGACTGGTCAGGACCTGTTCGTCGGACGGGCCGAAGTCGATCAGGCACGCGACTTCGTTCACGCCGCACTCATCCAGCCGGTCCACCATCGCCTGACAGGTCTCCAGCGTGCCGAGCAGCGACGCGGTCTCGAAGTACCGCTCGAACGTGACGTCGAGCAGGTCCTGCATCGCGGCATCCGAGATCGTGTGGCGCTCGATGCGATGGCCGCCGCTGATCGCGCCGCCACCCGCGGCCGCGCGCTCTTCGAGGCGCACCGCGGTCTTGAGATACGCGCACATCGGCTCTTTGACGAGGCGCTTGACCGCGTCCAGATCCGGCCCGATGAACGTGTGCAGCATCACCGAGACGATGCCGGTCGCGGGATCGTGTCCCGCCTCGGCGCGCGCGGCGCGATAGCGCGCGATCTTCTCGGTCAACTGTTCGAGCGTCTGGCCGATCAGATGCGTCAGCAGGTTCGCGCCGACGCGGCCCGCGCTCGCGAAGGTGTCCGCGTTGCCGGACGACGTCACCCACACCGGCAGTGCCGCCTGCACCGGCCGCGGCCGGATGCGCACGTCGATCGCCTGGCCCGCGCCGTTCTCACGCGACGTCGCCTCGCCGCGCCACAGCGCGCGGACGTCGTCGATATCGCGATAGAGACGCGCCTGACGCTGCGCGTAGCGGTCCGGATGGAAGACGAAATCGTCCGCGTTCCAGCCGGCGCCGAACGAGATCGCGATGCGGCCGTGCGACAGGTTGTCGACGATGGACCACTCCTCGGCGATGCGCACTGGATCGTGCAGCGGCGAGATCAGGCTGCCAGCGCGGATCTGGACGTGCGACGTGATCGTCGCCAGGCCCGCGCTGAGGACGGACGGATTCGGAAACAAGCCACCGAACTCGTGGAAGTGGCGTTCCGGCGTCCACACGGCGCGAAAGCCATGTGCGTCCGCGAACCGCGCCGCCTCGCGCACGAGCGCGTAGCGATCGGCCTCGTCCGGCCGATCCGATCCCCCGAAGAACATCAGCCCGAATTCCATTGGTCGACGTCAGATCGGCTCGTTGAACGACAACGCCAGCGTTTCCTGCGTGCGCGTCATCAGGTTGAGGCTCTCGACCGCCCGCTCCGGCGTCTCGACGAACGCTTCGAGCAGCCGCACGTAGTCCGCCGCCATGCGCTCGATCATCGGCGGATCGAACAGCTCCCGGTCGTACTCCAGCAGGCCGGTCATGCGTCCCTCGGACTCGATGAAGCCCCACCGCAGGTCGTACTTCGTCGTGTCGCGCGCGGTGCGCAGCGGCAGCTCCGCCTGGATCCCCGGGAGATCGAACAGCGTGTCGGGCAGGTTCAGCAGGTTGAACAGGACGCGGTGCAGCGGCGCGTGACTGCCCTGCCGCTCGGGACGCAGCCGTCGCACGAACTCCTCGAACGGCAGATCCTGATGATCGAAGGCGTCGAGCGTCGCGGTGCGGATGCGGCCCAGGATCTCGCGGCACGTCGGATTGCCGTCGAAGCGGGAGACGACGACGACGTGATTGATGAAGAAGCCGATCAGGCGATCGGTGCCGGGCGCGTCGCGGTTGGCGACCGGGACGGCGACCAGGATGGACTCCTGTCCGGTGTACAGGTGCAGCAGCGTTTCGAGTCCGGCGAGCAACGACATGAACAGCGTCACGCCGGCGCGGCGGCCCGTCTGCTGCAGGCGCTCCAGCAATCCCGCCGGCAGCAGCAGCTCGTGGCTGCCGCCGACGAAACGCGGTGTCAGTCCGCGCGGCCGATCCGTCGGCAGATTCAAGTCCTCGACCGTGCCGCCGATCTGCGCCCGACGGCGCTCGATCGCGCGGTCCAGCGCGCCGTCACTCCAGCGTCGCCGCTCCCAGGCCGCGTAGTCCGCGTACTGGATTGGCAGATCGGGCAGGTGCGCCGTGCGTCCCGCCAGCGCGACGCGATAGCCGGCGCCCAGCTCGGACAGCAGGACGTCCATCGACCAGAGATCGAACACGATGTGATGCATCGTGAAGAGGACGATGTGGTCCCCGGCGCCCATGCGCAGGATGCTGACGCGAAGCAGCGGGCCCGTGGACAGATCGCACGGCCGCGCGGCCTCGGCCTTCGCCAGCTCCTCGGCTCGCATTTCCCGCTCGTCCGGCGGCAGTGAGGCCAGATCGGTCAACGGCAGATCGAGGGCCCACGGCTCGCCAATGACCTGCCGCGGCTCGCCGTCCACCGTCTGGAACGTCGTCCGCAGCACTTCGTGCCGCGCAACGATCGCCGTCAGCGATTGCGCGAACGCGTCGACCACGAACGGTCCGCGGAAGCGCACGACTTCCGTGTTGACGTAGATGGAATTCGCCGGCTCGAACTGTTCGAGCAGCCAGAGACTCTGTTGCGCGAACGACACCGGCAGCGGCCCGCCGCGCTCGACCGTCATCAACGCCGGCAGCTCGTCGCCGCGGCGCTCACGCCGCCGCTCATCGATGTAGCGCGCCAGCGTTGCGATCGTCGGCGCTTCGAAGACGGCGCGCACCGGCAGATCGACGTCGAAGGCGTCGCGCAGCCGTGATGCCAGCCGCGTCGCCGCGAGCGAGTTGCCGCCAAGCGCGAAGAAGTCATCGTCCACGCTCACCTGCGGCAGGGTCAGCGTCTCGCTCCACATCTCGCTCAGCAGATGCTCCGTATGCGTAGCCGGCTCCGCGATCGTCCGCTCCTCGTCCACCAGGTCCGGCACCGGCAGCGCACGACGATCGATCTTGCCGTTCGCCGAGATCGGCAGCGCGTCGAGGAAGCAGAAGACGTTCGGCAGGACGGTCGACGGCAGGTGCGCCGCGAGATGCTCGCGCAGATCCGCGTCGGTCGGCGCCAGGTCTGCCGGGACGACGTACGCCACCAGCGGACGCCGCACGCCGGCCTTCGGCAGCGCGACGACGACGGCGGCGCGGACCTGGGGATGTCGACGCAACAGCGCTTCGATCTCGCCGGACTCAATGCGGACGCCGTGCAGCTTGAGCTGATGATCGAAGCGTCCGAGAAACTCCAGCACGCCGTCCGCGCGATAGCGGACGCGATCGCCCGTCCGATACAGACGCGCGCCCGGATCGTCGCTGTACGGATCCGGCACGAAGCGGTCCGCCGTCAGATCCGACCGGCCGATATAGCCGTGCGCGAGGCCGATGCCCGACACGCACAACTCGCCGCTCACGCCCAGCGGCACCGGCTGCAGTGCGCGATCCAGCACGGCGAGGCGGACGTCGGTCAGCGGCCGTCCCAGCGCGACGGACGGCATCCGCCATCCCGACACCTCCGCCGCCGTCCCGCGCCACATCGTGGTGACGGCAGTCTCGGTCGGTCCGTACGAGCTGACGAAACGCGCCGAGCCCGCCACCATCGAGGCCCATGCGCGCATGCTTTCCATCGGCGTGCTCTCGCCGCCGGTCATGAAACTGCGCAGCCCCGCGGGCAGCGTGACGCGCCGCTCCGCCATGTCCGTCATCCACTGCTGCCAGACCGCGGACGGCAGGTCGAGGATCGTGAGGAAGCTGTCCTCGCACAGATTCAGGATGTCATCGTTCGACAGCTCGTTTGCCGGCGGCGCGAGGATGACGACGGCGCCGGTGATCAAGGCCGGGAAAATCTGGAACGCGGATACATCGAAGCCGATTGGCGCGAAGTGCAGGAACCGGTCGCCGCGATCGATCCCCGTCGAGTCGATGACGCCGCGGCACGAGTTCATCAGCGCGCCGTGCGGCACGACGACGCCCTTCGGACGGCCGGTCGAGCCGGACGTGTAGATCACGTAGACGGCATCGTCGCTCGACACGGGCAGTTCTGGACGCGACGCCGGGCGCGAGGAGACCATCTCGGCGTCCGCGTCGAGATCGAGCACGGTGAGATCGTCCGCGTGCCGCCAGAGCGCGGCGTAGCGCGCTTCGGTGACAAGGACGGAGGGCCGCGCATCTTCGACGATGCCGTGCAGGCGCTTCACGGGATTCCCGGGATCGAGCGGCACGTAGCACGCTCCCGCTTTCATGATGCCGAGCAGCGTCAGGATCAACGGCGGACGCCGATCCAGGCACAGCGCCACGCGCGCGCCGCGCGAGACGCCGAGCGCAATCAGCGTGTGCGCAATCTGATTCGCGCGGCGATCGACATCCTGATACGTCAGCATCTCGCCGTCCCGCTGCACGGCGATTGCGTCCGGTGTGGCGTCGGCGAAGTACTCGAAGCGTTCGAGCACGTTGCCGGGCGCCCGCGATGCCGCTGCCGACAACGGGCCGTGCAAGACGAGCTGCGCGCGCTCCTGCTCCGTGAGCAGCGGCAGCGTCTCCAGCGTGGCCGCCGGCTGCTCGACGATGCCCTGCAGCAGGCAGGCGAAATGACCGGCCATGCGCGCCACGGTCGACGCGTCGAACAGCTCCGCGCTGTAGCTCACGAGGCCGTTGACCGTCTCACCTTCTTCCACGCCGAGCAGCGTGAGGTCGTAACGGGCTTCCTCCGCGAAGAACATCCGCTTCATGCGGAATTCCGGCGGCCCCACTTCCGCGTCCATCGGCGGAATCAACACCAGCATCACGTTGAACAGCGGCGCATCGTCCCGCCGCACGGGCTGCAGGCGCTCGACGATCTGTTCGAACGGCACATCGCGATGCGCAAACGCGCCGAGCAGCACGTCGCGCGTGTGTCCGAGGAACTGCGGGAAGGTCTGATGGCCCGCCGCGTCCATCCGGAAGACGAGCGTGTTGATGAACAAGCCGATCAGCGGTTCCAGCTCGCTGGTCAGCCTCGTCGTCATCGGCGATCCAATCGCGACGTCATCCTGATGCGTGTAGCGACGCAGCAGCGCCGCGTACGCCGCCAGCAGCAGCGTGAACATGGTCACCCGCTCGCGCCGCGCCAGATCGCGCACCGACGCCGACAGCTCCGGCGTCAGCGTCCACGGCTCCGCGCCGCTCGCAAACGTCCGCACGGCAGACCGCGGACGATCCGCCGGCAGTTCCAGCGGGACGACGCCCGCAAGCTGCGTTTCCCAATAGGCCAGCGACCGTTCGGCCGCGAAGCCCTCCAGCCGCGCGTGCTCCCACGCCGCGTAGTCGCCGTACTGAATCGCCAGCGGCGGCAGCGGCATCGGACGCCGCGTCAGCAGCGCCGCGTAGACGTCGGTCAGTTCGTGGACGAAGATGTCGAGCGATCCCGCGTCCGCCGTGATGTGGTGGACCGTCGTGCTGAAGACGTGCTCGACTGGCGTCAGGCGCCACAACGTCGTCCGCATGAGCGGACCGCGTGCGAGGTCGAACGGCTGGCGCACGTCCCGCAGCATCAGCCGGCGCAGCACGGTCTCGCGCACCGCGGCGGGCACGAACGACAGATCGACGACGCGCAGCGGGATCGTCACGTCCGGCGCGATGCCCTGCCGCGGGCCCGCAGAATCCTCCACGAAGGTCGTGCGCAGGCTCTCGTGCCGCGCGACCACCAGCGCAATGGCACGCCCGAGCGCGTCGGCATCGACCGCGCCGCTGAAGCGCGCAGCCATCGGGATGTTGTAGCGGTTGCCAGGCGCCCACTGTTCCAGGAACCAGAGTCCGCGCTGCGCGAAGGACAACGGCGCGAACGAGGGATCCTCGCGGCGGGGAATCTCGGACGCCGGCTCGAACGTCCGCGCGTCGAACGCGCCGGAGACCGCCGGACTCGGCGCGGTCGCGTCGGCGACCGGGACCGGCTCGGCGAGGCTCGCGCGGACGTTGACGACCTCCTCGGCGAGCGCCGCAATCGTCGGCCGCTCGAACATCACGCTGACGGGCAGGTTGACCTGGAAGGCGTCGTTCAGCCGCAGCATGATGCGCGTCGCGAGCAGCGAATCCAGCCCCATCTCGAAGAACTCGCGGTTGACGTCCAGCGGATGCGACGCGTCGAAGCCGAGCGCCTGCGCGACCTGGCCGCGGACGTAGTCCTCGACAAGCACGCGCGCCTCGTCCGGACTCGCGCCCGCCAATTGCTGGCGCAGCGCCGCATCGTCCTGCGAGTCGCCACCCTTGCCGCGGCCGGGTCCGGCCGCCATCACATCGAAGATCGCGATGCGCTCGATCTGCGGATAAACGCGGATGAACGTCGGCCAGTCGATGTTGATCGCCATGATCTGCGCCGTGTCCAGCGCCATCACGTGCGCGAACGCGCCAATCGCCTCCGCGGACGTCATCATCACGACGCCCTGCGAGGCCCAGCGCTCGCGGACCTGCGCCCCCTGCTTCGACGCCATGCCGACTTCGGCCCACGGTCCCCAGTTGATCGCCTGCGCCGGCAGGCCCGCCGCGCGGCGGTAATGTGCGAGCGCGTCGAGGAAGGCGTTCGCGCCGGAGTAGTTCGCCTGTCCGAGCGATCCGAAGATCGCGGCGGTGGACGAGAACAGGACGAACAGATCGAGCGGGCGATCCTCGGTCAGCGTGTGCAGGTTCCACGCGCCTTGCAGCTTGGCCGGATAGACGGCGGCGAAGCTCTCCCAGGGCTGTCGCTCGACGAAGCCGAACTCGACGATGCCGGCGCCGTGGATGACGCCGCGGAGCGGCCAGGGCGTCGCGTCGATCTCAGCGAGGACGCGGGCGACGTCCTCGCGCTTCGCGACGTCGCCGCGCAGCACCGTCACGGTGGTCTCGTCATTCTGCAGCTCGCCCAGCGTGGCCAGCAGTTCGGCGGACGGCGCGCTGCGCGCCATCAGGACCAGATGCCGCGCGCCATGCCGCACCATCCAGCGCGTCACTTCGAGGCCGATGCCGCCCGTGCCGCCGGTGATCAGATACGTCGCGTCCGCGCGCAGCGCCGGCGGCGTCAGCAAGCTGGCGGCGTCGCGCGTCGAACCACCGGCTTCGGATTCGGGGTGACGGCGATGGATGCGCGGCAGATAGCGGGTCGTGCCGCGCAGCGCAACCTGATCGACGCCGTCCCAGTGATCCAGCTCGTTCAGCAGCCCGTCGATCGCGCCGGCGTCCTCGTCCGGATCGAGGTCGACGGCAATGCAGGACACGCTCGGGAGCTCCAGCGGCACCGTGCGCGCCATGCCCCACAGCGGCGCCTGCGCGAGCGCCTCGCGCGTGACGGTCGACCCTGCCGCGGGCTGCGATCCGCGCGTCACCACCCAGAACTGCGACGCGCGCCAGCCGGTCTGCACGGCGGCCTGGATGACGTGCAGCAGGCCCCCGTAGGCCATGCGCGGCGATGCGTCCGCGGCCACGTCCGCGTCGAGGCCCCAGAGATACACGATTCCGCGGAAGGACGTGCGCGCCTGACGCGCCTTGAGGAGATCGCGGAACGCGGGCAGCGACGTGGGATCCAGCGGTTCGGCGCCGCGCGGCATGTCGCTGACCGCGCTCGCATCCTCGTCCGCGCCGGCGCCGGCGGCCGCGTACACCACCTCGCACGGCTGACCGCACGCGCGCATCGTTCGTGCGAGCGCCGCGCCCGTGCCGCCGCGGTCCGCGAAGATCAGCCATGCGCCGGACTCTTCGAGCGCGGCCTTGACCGGGGCCTTGCGCTCCGTCTCTTCCCATCGGAGCTCGTGGACGACGTCCAGGATGGCCGACGCGGCGTCGCGCGCGGCTTTTGTCCCGTTCGCGCCGCCGCGTGCATAGTGCGGCTCGTGATCGATCTCGACCCAATACCGCCGCCGGTTCCAGGGATATCGCGGCAGCGTCACGACCCGCCCGGCGTCGCGGTGCAGCGCGCCCCACTCGACGCCGAGACCGATAGCGTACAACTCGGCGATCGTCTCCAGCAGCGGGCCGCGCTCGTCCGCTCCCCGGCGCAGCGATCCGAGCACCGTGGCGCGGCGGCCGGCGGCGTCCAGGCATTCGGACACCGACTTGCGCAGGACCGGATGCGGTGCGATCTCCACGAACACGTCGTGGCCGCTCGCGATCAGATCCTGGATGCCGGCGGCGAACTGGACCGGATCCGTCAGATTCTTCGCCCAATAGCCCGCGCCGAGCGCGTCGCCTTCGATCTCGCGCCCTGTCACCGTCGAGATCATCGGCACCGCGGACACCTGCGGCCGCAGCGACGCCAGCGCTTCGCGCAGCTCCGGTGCGAAGGCGATCATCTGATGGCTGTGGAAGGCGTAGTTCACCGGCAACTGGTGATGCCAGACGTTGCGCGCATCGAGCTCCGCGAGCGCGCGCTGCAGCGGTTCGATGTCGCCGGAGAGCACGCAGGAGGACGGACTGTTGATCGTCGCGACCGCGAGCCGGCCATCGTAGCGCGCGGCGACGCTTGCGGCTTCGGCCGCGGACAGCGCGACGGCGGCCATGCGTCCGTGGCCCGTCGCCTTCTGCATGATGCGGCCACGATGCAGCGCGAGGTACGCGGCGTCCTCCAGCGTCAGCGACCCGGACGCCCATGCCGCCGCGACTTCGCCGAGGCTGTGGCCGATCACCGAGTCCGGCTTCACGCCCCAGGACGCCAGCAGCCGCGTCAACGCCATCTGCAGCGCGAACAGCGCCGGCTGCGCGACTTCCGTCTCGGCGAGGCGCGAGTGCTCCTCGTCCCGCTGGATCTCTTCGACGACCGAAATCCCGCCGTGCCGGCGATACACCTCGTCGCAGGCCTCCAGCGCCGCGCGAAACACGGGCTCGCGCGCCATCAGATCGCGGCCCATCGCCCACCACTGCGGACCCTGTCCCGCGAAGACGAACGCGACCTTGTGCTCGTAGCGCGACGCGCCCGCCGTCTTGCCAGACGCCAGCGCCGCCAGCTTGCGGCGCGCGTCCTCGGCGGAGTGAATCACCGCCGCCCAGCGATACCGGTGATGGCCGCGGCGCACGGACGCGGTGTAGCAGATGTCGCGCGGGGACGCCTCGTGCAGCGCGCCGCCGGGCGCCAGTGACTGCTCGTACGCCTCCGCGAGCGCGCGCAGCGACGACTCGGCGCGCGCGGACAGCGTCAGCACGTGGCCGTGCGCGTCGGCAAGACGATGTCCGTTCGTCGACGCTGCGTTCGTCGACGCCGCATCCGCGGCGGCCGGATCCAGCACGGGATCGAAGCCTTCCATCACCACGTGCGCGTTCGTGCCGCTGAGGCCGAACGAGCTGACGCCGGCGATGCGCGGCCGCTCGCCACTGGGCCACGGCACGCACGTCACCGGCACGCGCGCCGGAATCTCGTCGAACGTGATGTGCGGGTTCGTCTGCGTGTAGTGCAGGTGCGGCGGAATCGTCTCGTGCTGCAGCGAGAGCACGACTTTCATCACGCCCGCGACGCCGGCCGCCAGCTCGGTGTGACCGATGTTGGTCTTCACGGATCCGACATACAGCGGATGATCCGCGTCGCGCGACTCGTCCCGCAAGACCTCGGTCAGCGCGCGGATCTCGATCGGATCGCCCAGCACCGTCCCGGTCCCGTGCGCTTCGACGTACTGCACGTCGCCCGGCGCGACGCCCGCCTGCGCGAGCGCGGCGCGGATCACCGCCTGCTGCGCGGCGCCGTTCGGCACCGTCAGGCCGCTGCTGCGCCCGTCATGATTGATGGCCGATCCGCGGATGACCGCCAGCACGTTGTCGCCGTCGGCCACCGCGTCCGACAGGCGCTTGAGGACGATCATCCCGCAGCCTTCGCTGCGGCCGTAGCCGTCCGCCGACGCGTCGAACGTCTTGCAGCGCCCGTCCGGCGCCACCGCCTGCGCCTTCGACAGGAAGATCGTCGTCTCGGGCGCGAGCATCAGATTGACGCCGCCCGCGAGCGCGAGCGTGCACTCCCCCGCGCGCAGACTCTGGCAGGCGAGATGGATGGTGACGAGCGACGTCGCGCACGCGGTGTCGAGCGCGATGCTGGGCCCGTGGACGCCGAGCAGGTACGACAGGCGGCCCGAGGCGAAGCAGTACGCGTTGCCCGTACCGGAATAGGCGCTGATCGATTCGGGGGTGATGCGGATCGACTGCCACGTCAGGTAATCGCACGAGCCGATGCCGACGAACACGCCGGTGGACGTACCCGCGATCCGATCGAACGACTGGCCCGCGTGCTCCAGCGCTTCCCAACTGACTTCGAGGAGCAGCCGGTGCTGCGGATCGATCTGGCGCGCTTCGGTCGGCGAGATGCCGAAGAACTCGGTGTCGAATCCGTCCACCTGATCGAGGAACCCGCCTTCGCGCACGTACATCTTGCCGGGCACCGTGCGATCGGCGTCGTAGTACGCCGGCACGTCCCAGCGATCCGCCGGAATTGGTCCGATGGCGTCGATCCCGTTCTCGAGCACGCGCCAGAGGTCGTCCGGTCCGTGGATGCCGCCCGGCAGCCGGCAGCCCAGGCCGATGACGGCAATGGGCTCGGGCCTGGCCCGGCGCAGCGCGTCGAGCTCACGCTGGAGCTCGATGCACAACAGCGCCAGGCGCCGCGGCGACAGCTTCGAGACCTCTTCGGTAAAGCGATTCATGAGACCGGACTCCTCGTGGAGAATGCCTGTTCGAGCTGCCGCTCGACCTCCTCGTCCGAAAGCTGCTGGATGCGTGACAGCCTGTCGATCGCGCCCTCGCCTTCGCCCCCGCTCTCGCCGGCGCTGTCGCCCGCGCCGGGCTCCGCCTGTCCTGCCGCTCGATCGCCGTCCTCCACTGTCGCGCGCTCGTGCGACGCATCGATGTCGATCGCCAGTTGTGTCGACAACAATCCGGCAATCGCTTCGATGCTCGGATACTCGAACGCGACCGTCGCGGGGATGTCGAGCCCGACCGCGCGCTGCAGCCGGTTGCGCAACTCGAGCGCCATCAGCGAATCCATCCCCATGTCGAAGAGGCCGCGGCGGACGTCGACCGGCTGCGACGCGGGCAGCGCCATCACGCGCGCGACTTCATCGCGCACGAGACGCAGCACCGTCGCGGACCGCTGCGACGGGCGCACGTCGGCGAGCGTCTGCAGGAACGCGGCCGATGCCGCGGCCGCCGGTCGCGCGTCGGCCCGGACGAGCGACGCCGCCCACGGCAGCGACAGCAGCAGCGGGAACGCGCGCGCGAGGCGCGGCCAGTCGTTGCGCAGGACGGCAACCTGCGCGATGGGCTGCGGCATCAGGTGCTCCAGCGCCGCGCGGACGTGGCGCGGGCTGAGGCGGCCGATGCCTTCCGATTCCCAGTACTCGTGCAGGCGCCGGCCATCCGTGGTCGCGCCGAAGCCGACGTCGCCAATCGCGCCCCAGTTCACGCTGAGGCCCGCAAGGCCCCTGGCGCGGCGATGGTGCGCCAGCGCGTCGAGGAACGCGCTCGCGGCGGCGTAATTGCCTTGTCCGACGGATCCGACGAGAGAAACGCCGGAGGAGAAGCAGACGAAGAAGTCGAGCGGGAGGGATCCGCAGAGCTGGTGCAGCAGCCAGCTTCCGGTGACCTTCGGACCGAAGACCGCGCGCAGCGCGGCGTCGTTCAACTGCGGCAGCGGCCGCACGAGCGACTGCCCCGCGGCGTCCTGCCAGACCGACGCGGCGTGCATCACGCCACGCACCGGCGGCTGCGCTTCCTGCTGCGTCGCCCACCAGCGCCGCATCGCCTCTTCATTCGAGACATCGACCTGCGCGTAGCTGACCGTCGCGCCGCGCGTCTCCAGCGATCGCACGCCGTCGATCGTCCGGCCCTCGCGGGTCGCGGGATCGATCGCGTCCCACTCCGCGCGCGGCGGCAGCGCCGTGCGTCCGAGCAGGACGAGATGGCGCGCGCCCTTCCCGACCAGCCAGCGGGCGACGTCGAGCCCGACGCCCTGATGCCCGCCGGTGATGACGTAGCTGGCGTCCGCGCGCACGATCAGCTCGCCGGCATCGCCTGCGACCGGACGCCGCTCCAGCCGCGCGACATAACGGCGTCCATCGCGCAGCGCGTGCTGATCCTCGCGCTCCCCGGCCCGCACGATCGACACAATCGTCCGCGCGGCCGCCCGCGCATCGCTTGTTGCAGACGCGTCGAGGTCGATCAGGCCGCCCCAGATCGCGGGATGCTCCATCGCGCAGGTCCGGCCGAGGCCCCACAACGGCGCCTGCGCGACCGCCATCTCGCCCGGCGCGTCCCCGACAGCCTGCGCGCCACGGGTGATCATCCACACGCGCGGTCCGCCGTTGGCCGCGAGGACCTGCAGCGTCCGCAGCGCGCTGCCGGTGCTCCAGGCCTGATCCGCTTCCAGGTCCGCGACGGGGGCCGCGTCCAGCGCGCGCGCATCGAGTCCGCGGAGGTGGATGACGCCGCGCAGCGTCCGGCCGCTCGCCGCCGCTGCCACCAGCAGACGTCGTAGCGCCGCCGGTTCGTCTTCATCCAGATTCACGACCGTCGAGCCGTCCAGCACGTCGCACGATTCACCGGCATCCGTCAGCGCGTCCGCGAGGACGCCGGCCAGACCGCCGCGATCGCCGATCAGGATCCAGCCGCCGGACCCGGCGTTCGCCGCGGGCGCGGCGACAGGCGTCGCTTCCCAGCGCAGGTCGTAGAGGACGTCCGCCAGCAGTTCCGCGGTGGACTCGGCGCGCGGCGCTGCCACGGCAGTGCGATCGAGCCGGGCGCCGGCAACGTCCGCCAGCACATCGCCGGACTCGCCGTAGAACGTGACGTCCCCCTGCGCGCCCCGCGGATCGCGCGACGTCAGGACGGCGTGTGCCCACACGCGCCTCGCGTGCGTCCGATCGAGCGGTTGCGTCCGATCGACGAGCGGCTCGTCCAGCCCGTCATCCGATCGCTGGAATCGGCGCACACGCGTCACACGATATGCGCCGCTCCCGGCCGCGGCGTCGCCGGTCTCACTCGCGGCCCGCAGGAGCGCCTGCAGCCCGTCATCGATGACCGCGGCCGACAGCCGTCCGGCCGCGTCGGTGGACAGCGCGACCGCGCTCAGCACTTCGTCCCGTCCCAGCCACACGCCAGCGACATCGTTCGCGTCGGCGCCGAAGCGCGCGCGAATCATCGTCAAGCTGCTCTCGTCGCGAACGCTCGCCCCGGTCGACGTCGGCGTCTCCGTGCCCGATACGAAGGGGGTCGATACGAAGACGGGCACGTCCGCCGCGGCTGGCTCGAGGTCCGCGCACTGCGCGCGCAGACGCTCCAGATGCGGCAGGTGATCCAGCACGTCCTGCGTCGACGGACCGAAGTCCAGCAGGCACGCCAGCTCGTTTACGCCGACCGCCGCCAACTGGCCGACCAGATCGCGGCAGCTCTCCGGCGTCCCCAGCAGCGCGCGCGTCGCGAAGAAGCGTTCATAGAGGAACGCCACGAACGCGTCGATGTCTTCCGGCGCCAGCGCTTCGACGCTCTGACCGCGGCTCTTCGCGAGCTCCTGCAGCAGCGGCGCGAGCGTCTTGAGATACGCGCAGAACGGCTCCCGCACCTGCTCCTTCACCCGCGCCACGTCCCCACCGATGAACGTGTGCACCATCATCGTCACGTGCCCGGTGTCCGGATCGTGGCCGGCGCGCGCCCGCGCGGCACGATAGATGGCAATCTTCTTCGCGGCTTCGTCGATGCCCTGATCCAGCAGGTGCGTCAGGATGTTCGCGCCAATCGCGCCCGCGCGCTCGAACGTGCGTGGATTGCCGGCCGCCGTCACCCAGATGCCGACGTCGCGCTGCACCGGCGTCGGATACACACGGACGTCCAGCGTCTGACCATCGCCGCCACGCGCGGGCACGGTCTCGCCGCGCCACAGACGCTGGACGACGTCGATGCCCGAGAAGACTTCTTCGTGACGGTTCGCGTACTTCTCGGGCGCGAGCGCGAAATCGCTGGCGTTCCAGCCGGAGGCGAACGACAGATCGACGCGGCCGCCCGACAGGTTGTCGACGACAGACCATTCCTCGGCGACGCGGAAGGGATTGTGGAGCGGCAGGACGACACTGCCCGCGCGCAGGCGGACGCGGTGCGTCTCGCGCGCAAGCGCGGCGTGCAGGACGGACGGACTCGGATACAGGCAGCCGAACTTCCCGAAATGCCGCTCGGGCACCCACACGCTGCTGAAGCCGTGTGCGTCCGCGAACCGCGCGCCTTCGATCACGAGGCGATACTTGTCCTCGGCCTCGGCGTCGTTGCTGCTGGCGAAAAACATCACCGAGAACTGCAGCGACGCGTTCGTGCGCCGTCCGCTCGACGCCTGCGCCGGAGATGACGCGAGCGCCGGTACGGCCGCGCCGCTCGATGCGCCAGTCGACGCGTCGATCGCACGCGCGGCCGCGGGCATCGACCGCGCATCGCGGCTCTGCATCTCACGGGTTGGACTGGTTCTGACCTGCGCGGTGGCGTGTAGCGTCCACGCATCGCCCGGCCGCGCGGCCGCCGGACGGCTATATGCGGAGAACGTCGCGCCGCCGTGGTCGGCCACGAGCGTGTACTGCGCGGTGCGCGGGCCGTCGCTCGACCCAGAGGCCGACCCCGACCCAGGGGCCAACGCCGTCGGGTGCAGCACGAGATCCGCGACGTCGCGCCGGGCGTGTCCGAGCACCTCGCGCGCCGCGGCCAGACTCGATTCGATATAGCTCGTCAGCGACGCGTCCAGCGGCGCGATGGCCTGCCAGACGTGGACGTGCTGCGCGTGCGCGAGGGCCGGCAGCCGCTCGCCCAGCAGCGGATGTCCGATGCCGCCCGGGGCACGGCGCGACCTGTCCGGCGGCGCCGCCTCGAGCCAGTACCGCGTCCGCTGGAACGGATACGTCGGCACGCTGACCCGCGTCCGCGCGTACGGACGATCGAAGCCAATCCAATCCACAGTCGCGCCGGCCCGATACAGCGTGCCGAGGCTGTCGAGCACTTGCCGCCAGTCCTCGCGGCCGCGGCGCAGCGACGGCAGCCAGATCCCCGCGTCCTCCTCGATGCAACGCGCACCCATCGCCAGCAGCGACGGATCGGGACCGATTTCCAGGAAGACGTCGCAGCCCAGCGTGCGCAGCGCCCGCATGCCGTCCGCGAACCGCACCGGCTCGTGCAGACGCCGCGCCCACGACGCCGCATCGCAGACGTCCTCGTCTTCGGCCACCGCACCGGTCAGGTTCGAGATGAACGGCAGCGTCGGCGGCGTGAACAGCACCTCTCCCGCCGCCGCGGTGAAGGCGTCGACGATCGGCCGCATCAGCGGCGAGTGGAACGCGTGCGATACCTGCAGCGCGCGCGAGCGGACGCCGTCAGCGGCCAGCGTGCGCACGATCGCCTGGACCGCGTCCGACGGTCCCGAAATCACCGTGTTCGACGGACCGTTCAACGCGGCAATGGCGACGGCCGTCTGGCCGGCGAGCGCGGACGCGACGCGGGTCTCGTCCGCGAGAACGATGGCCATCTCGCCGCCGGGCGGCAGACTTTGCATCAACCGGGCGCGGGCCGCGACCAGACGCAGGCCCTCGTCCAGTGTGAAGATGTTCGCGACGCACGCGGCGACGTACTCGCCGAGGCTGTGTCCGAGCACGGCGTGCGGCTGGACGCCCCACGAGCGCCACAACTCCGCCAGCGCGTACTCGACGGCAAACAACGCCGGCTGCGCGAAGGCCGTCTGGTGGATGACGTCGGCTGGCGCGGCGTCCGCGTCCGGATACAGCACGGACAGCAGCGGCGCGTCGAGCAGCGGATCGAGCGTCCGCGCGCAGCGGTTCAGCGCGTCGCGGAACACCGGCTGCGTCTCGTAGAGCCCGCGGCCCATGCCGACGTACTGCGATCCTTGTCCGGTGAACAGGAATGCGACCTTCGGCGTCGACCGCGGCGCGTCCTCCGTCGGCGGCGCGGCGGCGTGCCGGGCGGCGTACGCGTTCAGTTGTTCCGCCAGTTCCACGGACGAGCGGCCCACGACCGGCAGGCGGTGCCCGAAGTGCGAGCGTCCGGTGTTCGCGCTGAACGCGACATCAGCCGCCGTCTCGTCCGGCCGCGAGGCCAGCGTCGCCGCATAGCGTGCGGCCATCGCCTGCAGTCCCCCGGCGCTCGGCGCGGACAAGGCGAGCAGATGATGCGTGCGGTCCGCGGTCGTCGCCGCGTCCACCAGAGCCGGCCGCGGCGTCATCTGTTTCGCGGGCGCCTCCTGCAGGATCACGTGGCAGTTCGTGCCGCCAAACCCAAATGAGCTGACGCCGGCGACGCGCGGCGCATCGCCGCGGAGGGCATCGCCCCGCTTCCACGGACGCGGCTCCGCGCCCGGCACGAACAGCGGCGTGCCGGCGAACGAGATGCGCGGGTTCATCTCGCGCAGATGCAGGTTCGGCGGAATCGTCTCGTGGTGCAGCGTCAGCACCGTCTTGATCAGCCCCGCGATGCCCGCCGCCGCTTCGAGATGTCCGATGTTCGTCTTGACCGAGCCGATGCCGCACATCTGATCCGGCAGGCGGCCGTCCAGCAGCACCGTCTTCAGCGCGTCGATCTCGATCGGATCGCCCAGCGGCGTCCCCGTGCCATGGGCTTCGATATAACCGACCTGCGCCGCGGTCACGCCGGCCTGCGCGAGCGCCTCCCGGATGACGGCCTGCTGCGCGAGGCCGTTCGGCGCGGTCAAGCCGTTGCTGCGTCCGTCCTGATTCACGGCGGATCCGCGGATCACCGCGAGGACGCGATCGCCCGCCGCGCGCGCGTCGGACAGCCGCTTCAGCGCGAGCATGCCGCAGCCTTCGCCGCGTACGTAGCCGTCCGCGCCCGCGTCGAACGTGCGGCAGCGTCCGCTCGGCGACATCATCTGCGCCTGCGCCAGGCTCCGCGTCGGCACCGGCGACAGCATCAGATTCACGCCGCCCGCCAGCGCGACGTCGCATTCACCGTTCAACAGGCTGCGGCACGCGAGGTGGACCGAGACGAGCGAAGATGAGCAGGCCGTGTCGACGGCGAAGCTGGGGCCGCGCAGATCCAGCAGGTGCGAGATGCGGTTCGCGGCGACGCTCGCGGCGGTGCCGGTCGGCGCGTACGCGCTGGGCCGCGCTTCGCTCGCGTCGATCGACAATTGAAGGTAATCCAGCGTGCTGATGCCGACGAACACGCCTGTGCGGCTGCCGCGCAGGCGATCGACGCGGATGCCTGCGTGTTCGAGCGCTTCCCACGTCACTTCGAGCAGGAGCCGCTGCTGCGGATCCACGTGCGGCGCCTCGCGTGGCGCGATGCCGAAGAAATGCGCGTCGAACGCATCGACCTGCGAGAGGAAGCCGCCCTGCTGGAACGCGGCGTGCCGGTCCGAGTCGAACAGGCTCTCGTCCGGCCAGCGGCCTGGCGGCACCTGGCCGACGCCGTCGCGGCCGGCGATCAACAGATCCCAGTACGCGTCCGGATCCGGTGCGCCGGGGAACCGGCAGCCGAGACCGACGATTGCGACGAACGGCTCGTCCTGATCCTGGGTAGAGGTTCGTGGCAGGACGCGGACCGGCAGCGGCGGCGGCAGTTCGGTCGTCCCGCCGCGCGCGGATAGATACGCGGACAAGGCGCGCAGCGATGGATAGTCCCACGCGAGCGTCGCCGGCAGTTCGCGGCCGAGCCATTGTCCGAGGTCTGAGGCAATGCTCACGGCCTGCAGCGATCCGATGCCGTAGTGCGCGAACGGCATGTCCGGGTCGATGCGCGCGGTGGATTCGCCGAGCAGCGACGCCATCCGCTCCGTCAGCCAGGCCTGGATCTCGTCCGACGACTTCGCCTTGACGATGGGCGCGTCGTGCGCCTCACCACTGCCTTCCGTCAGGCCGCTGTCGTCCGTCATCGACTCGTCGCGTTGCTCGCCCGACGTCCATGACGCGACCGCCTGCAGCTTGTCCGCGAGGAACAGCGCGCGGCATTCGCCGCGGCGGATCTTCCCGCTCGACGTCTTCGGCATCGTTCCGGGCGAGATGAGCACGACCGCGTGGAGCGCGATCTCGTGCTCAACCGAGATAGCTTCGACGATCGCGCGGATGACGGCGTCGCGATCGAAGCGCCGGAGCTGCGTGCGCTCCACCTCGTGGACGAGGACGACACGCTCGATGCCGTCGACGTCCACCGAGAAGACCGCGCCGCCGGCCGGCCGCAGCGCCGGCTGGGTGGCCTCGGCGGTGCGTTCGAGATCCTGCGGATAGTGGTTGCGGCCGTTGATGATCAGCAGCTCCTTCAACCGTCCCGTGATGAACAGCTCGCCGTCATCCTCGAACCCGAGATCGCCCGTGCGTAGATATGGGCCTTCGTCCGTCTCCGCGATCCGCGCGTGGAACACGCGCGCGGTCTCCTCGGGCAGCTCCCAGTAACCGCCGGCGACGTTTGCGCCGGCAAACCAGATCTCGCCGATGCCGCCCGGCTCGACGCGGCGGTGCGTGTCCGGATTCACGATCGCGATCCGGTGCTGCGCGAGCGGCGGGAAGCCCGCGCCGACGAGCGTCCGGCTGTCCTCCGAGCCGGAGGGACGCGCCATGACGGTGTGCCGTTCGAGCGCGGACGAGTCGAACGCGCGCACGACCGGTCCGGTGCCGCGCACGCCGCCGGTCACGAACAACGTCGCCTCGGCGAGGCCGTAGCACGGATAGAACACGTCGCGCCGGAAGCCGTACGGCTCGAACGCCTGTGCGAACCGGTCGAGGACGACGGGATTCACCGGCTCGGCGCCGTTGAACGCGAGCTCCCAGCCGCTCAGGTCGAGATCCTTGCGCGCCTCGCGGGCGATCTTCTCGACGCACAGCTCGTACGCGAAGCTCGGGCCGCCGCTGACGACGCGTTTGTGGGCAGCGATGGCGCGCAGCCAGGTGACGGGCCGCTGGATGAACGTGCTCGGCGCCATCGACACGGCGAGCATCTGCGCGTAGATCGGCTGCAGGATGCCGCCCATCAGGCCCATGTCGTGATACGGCGGCAGCCACGAGACCGTCATCAGATCCGGCGTGTGCGCGAACCCGTGCTCGATCGCCTCGGCGTTGCGCAGCAGATGGCGGTGCGCGAGGATGACGCCCGTCGGCGCGCTCGTCGAGCCGGACGTGAACTGCAGCGCGGCGATCGTCTCCTCGGTGATCTCGGGCGGCGTCCAGACATCCGCGTCCGCGGGATCGACGTAGTCCGTGACGAGCCAGCGCAGCTCCTGCAGGGCCGGCGCGTGCGTCGATCGCAGCCGCCTCCCCGCGAAGATCTCATGTGTCGTCAGCACCGCCGCCACCTGCGCGTGCGTGGCGATCGACTCCAGCGCCGCCATCGATCGATTCGGCCGCGGCGGATACGCCGGCACGGCGACGCGGCCGGCATAGAGGCATCCGAAGAAGCCGGCGATGAACTCGAGTCCCGGCGGATAGCACAACAGCACGCGGGCGCCCGGCTCGACGTGCCCGTCGAGCAGCGCCCCGATGGCGCGCGCGCGCCGGTCCAGTTGCGCGTACGTCAGCGTCTCCGTTTCGGTCTCGCCGTCCGACAGGAACGCAAAGGCGCGTTGACTGCCGTGCGCGGCCGCGCGCGCCGCGAGGACGTCGACAAACGTCGAGAATCCGTCCTTCACGCTCGATCCGGTATGCCGCGTGCTCATCGACGCTGGTCTCCGTTCAATCCACGTCCGAAGGGAATGCCGAGGCCTGAGACAGGAGCGCGAGGTGCGGCGATCACACAGCGATCGCGCGGCACGCCGGCCTGCGCGGGAATCACATCAGCGACCGCACGCCAGCAGGCGCGCCGGGCTGTCGATTGGGTGAGGTTGGACAAGCGGAACGTGCTCGTTGGCGCGGGCTGCCGCTCTTGACCGATGCGTTGCAGCGTCGATCCGTGCGGACGTCATCGCATCCGCGCACCACGATGTCGCCCCGTCGAGGCGACCCATTCAAGACATCGATGTTCCGCCAACGCACCACGAGCCGCAACAGAAACGCGTAGTCAGGTTTTGCGTCTTGTTGCGCGATCAAGGCATCATGCGCGGCGCCCGCCACATCGCCGTCTCATCACCGTCACGCACATCGCCGCGGTACACGAGCACAGGCGCGATGTGTGACTGCACTGGTTCAACGCGCGTGATGCACGATTGGAACAGACGCGTATACACATTCACGTGACGAGGGCGGCCGACCTATAAGGATCGTTGAATACCAGAGCCAGCGCGGCTTTGTGTGGGTCATGACACGCAAGGTCGAGATGGGTTGCGCCGATGTCTCGATGAATGCGCGTGAATCGTCGATCATGCGATCGATCGTGGAGGATTCGAACAGCTCGCGGTCGTACTCCAGCGAGCCGCCGACGTGCTCGTGGATCGCGATCGCTGACGCCGCTGTCGGCGGATAGTCGTGTAGCCGATCGACACGCCGCGCGGTGAGCGGATGCGTCGAGGCCGCGCGCCTGGTCGAGATGAACGACGACCGCCGCGTCGGCGGAGTCCGGGCAGGTGTCCGCGCCCGATCGGCGCCGCGCGGAAATCGTGGTGGTAGAGCTCACCTGTGCAGGCGAAGACGCTCCGTCTTCGGTGGTGAGCGGTGATGACCGCCCTCGAGGTTCGCGACGCGAACACGCGTGCGCTCGAGGGCGACGTTGGAGATGACGCGATCGACGGGCGTCCGGACTGCGAGCGGCGAAACGTCGTGGCCGCGCGTCAGACGCCGGCACGGCGACATGCGCGCGCGATCGATTCATCGCACGCCAACCCGCACGACCGCGTGGCGGCGATGGCCGCAATCGCGATCGTGCGATGTCGCCCGGTCGACCGGACTAGCCCTGGGCGGGCTGCGCCGCCGCGGTGGAGGCTGTCAGAGCCGGTGTGTCCTCGAACCGCTGATACTCGGGAATCTCGAACGCCAGTTCCTTCGTGCAGAATTCCTTCCACTCGGGTGTTACGGCGTCGAAGATGACGTGCTCGTCCAGGAAGATGCCGTCGGTGACGACGAACGTCTCCTGAAGGAAGAGATAGTCCTCTTCGCCGAGACTGGTGCGCGGCTGCTGCGAGCCGTCCTCATCATTCTCGAGCGGTGCGAGATTCTCGAGCTTCTCCGACCAGCCGGCGTACTTCCGGAGTTGGTCGATCGGATACGCCTTGCAGTACCGTCCCATCGTCGCCATGCCTGCTCCTCTCGATCGAACATCGCGTCACGCGCGACGACTCACTGTTGCGACGCGGCCTGCGCGGCGGCTTCGTCCATCTTCTTGCGGAGGCTGAGCGGACGCATGTCCGTCCAGACTTCCTTGATGTGGGCGAGGCACTCGGGCTTGAGGCCGCTCTTCCCCTCGTCGCGCCAGCCGGCGGGATTCTCGCGGTGCGCGGGCCAGATCGAGTACTGCTCTTCGTGATTGACTACGACTTTGTAGACGGTGTCATCTTCCTGCTCGTCATCGTACATGGCTCATCTTCTCCTTTGTGCGCCCGAGACTTTGTGCGCCCGAGACCTGCATCGATCGCCCTACACCGACTGTTGCAGAATCTCCGCCAGCGCGCGCGTGAACCTGATCGGATTCGCGGGCTCCGACCCTTCCGCGAGCAGCGCGTATCCGAGCAGCAGCTCCGCATAGTCATCCCACGGCGTCTCGGTTCCGGCGGCGAGCCGGTCCTTCAACTTGAGCACGATGGGATGCTTGGGATTCAGCTCCAGGATGCGGCGCTGACGCGGCCCGCCGCCTTTGCCCTTCAGCAGCAGACGCTCCATTCGCGGCGTGTAGTCGTACTCCTCGCCGGTCAGGCACGCGGGCGAGGTGGTCAGGCGGCTGGACAGCCGCACGCGCTTCACGTGCGTCGTCAGCAGCTCTTCGAGGCGCTTGGACAGATCGGCGAACTCCTGCGTCAACGCCTCGCGGGCGGACGCGTCCTCGTCCGTCGACTCCCACTCCAGGTTCCCCTTGCCCAGGGACTTCAACCGCTTGCCGGCGTGCTCGGGCAGTGACTGCACGAGCAGGTCGTCGACCGGATCGATCAGGTACAGCACCTCGAAGCCGCGCTCGCGCGCCGCCTCCACGTGCGGGGCCTGCTCGACGGCCTCGCGCGAGTCGCCGGTCATGTAATAGATGTCCTTCTGCTCCGGCTTCATGCGCTCGACGTATTGATCCAGCGTCGACAGCGCGGTGGCGTCATGCGACGACTCGAACAGGAACAGCGAGAGCAGGCGATCGCGGTTCGTGTAGTCGACGCCGAGGCCTTCCTTCAGCGCGCGGCCGAACTGCTTCCAGAAGTCGACGTAGCGATCGTACTCGTCCTTCTGCAGCTCCGCGAGGCGATCGAGCACCTTGCGGGTCAGCCACTTGCGGATGTCGGCGACGTGTCGGCTCTCCTGCAGCATCTGCCGCGAGATATTGAGCGGCAGATCGAGGACGTCGACGATGCCCTTGACGAAGCGGAGGTGACGCGGCAGCAGGTCCGCGCATTGTTCGATGACGAGGACGCGCTTGGCGTACAACTGCAGGCCGAACGGGGACGCGTGGTAGTACAGGTCGTCCGACGCTTCGGTTGGAATGAAGACGAGCGCCTGGCATTCGAAACGGCCTTCGGCGCGCGCGGCCAGGCGCAGCATCGGCTCGTGCCAGTCGTGCGAAATCTGGCGGTAGAAGCTCTTGTACTCGTCCTCCGTCACCTCGGACGCGGGCTTGGCCCACACCGGGCGCTGCGAGTTCAGCGTCTTGTCCTCGACGGCCGGTTCCTTCGGCGGCGCGTCGGGCGGCGCGGAGAAATCCTCGACGCGCGCGCCCTTGAGGACGATGGGATAGGAAATGTAGTCGGAATAGCGCTTGACGATGCGCGAGAGGACCCACTGATCGCCGTAGTCCTCGACGCCGGCCTCGGCATCGACGGGCTTCAGGCTCAGCGTGATCGACGTGCCGCGGCTGTCGCGTGTCGTGTCGGCGATCGTGTAATGGCCGTCGCCCGCGGATTCCCACCGTGTCGCGGTCTCGGCGCCCGCGCGGCGCGTCACCAGCGTGACGCGGTCGGCGACCATGAACGCCGAATAGAACCCGACGCCGAACCGGCCGATCAGTTCAGGCAGCCCCTCGCGTCCGCCTTGCTTGATCTGCTCCAGCAGCTCTTGCGTGCCCGATCGCGCGATGGTGCCGATATTCTCGACCACCTCGTCGCGGCTCATCCCGATGCCGTTGTCGTGGATCGTCAGCGTGCGGGCGTCGGTGTCGGCTTCCAGCCGGATGCCCAGCGGCTCGCCGTCGGCGGTGAGCGACGGATCGATCAGCGCTTCGTACTTCAGGCGGTCGAGCGCGTCGGAGGCGTTGGACACCAGCTCGCGCAGGAAGATCTCCTTGTCGGTATACAAGGAGTGGATCATCAGCGCGAGCAGTTGCTGTGTCTGGGCCTTGAATTCGAGGACCTGCGGTTCAGCCGTCGTCGACATGGTCGCTGTCTATCTCCCGGGAGAATGCACGAAGGGCGCGCCGGGCATCAGGTCCTCCTCCGGTTCCGGCCACAGGCCGCTGTATGAGACGGGACGGATGTCGTTCACGCCCAACTCCACGGCCACGGAGCGTTCGAGCAAGGTCACGGAGACGAGGACCCGGATGCCGTTCTTGACGCGTACTAGAATACCCTCGAACCCGGCCAGCGGTCCCGCGCAGACGAGGACCCGCTCGCCCTGCCGGATGAACCGCCAGGGTTCGGCGTACAGGCCGGCGTCGATCACACGGCGAATCGCCTCGACCTCATCGTCCGGGATGGCGACGGGCGTCCCGTGGACGCCGACGATGCGGATCACGCCATACGCCTGGACGATCCGAAAATCGTATTGTGTCTTGTACCGACAGAACACGTACCCGGGGAACAGCGCCTGTTCCGCGGCGCGCCGGCGCCCGGTCGGCGCCACGGCCGCGGTGGGCAGAAAGGGTTCGTAGCCGTGATTCGCCAATTGCTCCGCGACGAACCGCTCGCGCTTCATGCGGACTTGCACGGCGACCCAATCGCCGTCGGCGCAAAGCGCGGTACCCGAATCGTGTTTCATGCGCATGCTGCCGCCCTTGAACCGAGGTAGTTCCCTGGCTCTCATCGGAGGAACCATTCTTCCGACGACTCACGAACGACCGCGCGGGCCGGTCCGATCAGGAAGTCGATCATCCGTCACCGAACGGGACCCCGCAATACAAACACGTACTCAAAGTTTGCTTTCTATCGCGCGAACTTGGCATGTGGTACGCGCCGCATAGCGACGCTGTCACTGATGGCGCTGTGTCACGCGCCTGTCGTGCATCACACGGCATCATGTGTTGCACGCACGACACGCACGAATAGTGCCCGCGCGGCGCACGGCCGTTCTACCCACGAGCGCGGGCGACCCGGCGTGCGCGCGGCGCCTAGATCGATTCAGACTCTGGGCGATCGAGATCGGTCGTCGGCTCTGCTGACGGACCGGGCTCCGGCGCCACGGCGCGGCCCAGCACGCCGTTGCGGAAGGCCACGGGCGTGGTGTGGCAGATACGCTTGAAATGCCGATCGAACTGGCTCGTGTTGCCGTACCCGACAGCGGCGGCGACCTGTTTGATGCTGAGGGTGGTGTCGAGCAGGAGATGTTGCGCGGCGGAGATGCGCAGGCGATTGAGATACGTCGTGAAGCTGCAGCCGAAGTGTTGGTTCAGCAGACGGCTGACGTGCCAGCTCGACAGCTTGGCTTCCTGTGCGACTTTCTGCAGCGTCACCCGCTCCTCGCGATGCCGCGCGTGGATCACGCGCAACACCCGATGCAGGCTGTCGTGCCCGTTCAGACGCTGTTCGCGCACGCCCAGCACCTTGGAGCACCGTTCGAGCACGCGCAGGCATTCGAGACGGAACGCCGTCGCGGTGGAATTGCCGGTCGCCAGCTCGAGCAGGACATTCGTCAGCTCGGGCCAGGCTTCGACGTGCCGGCGCCGCAGGACGTCAGCGAGCCCGCGCGCGATCGCCGTCCGCGCGAGAATCTGATCGCCGAGCGTCAGCGAGTCGGGAATCTGGTTGATCAGTCCTCGAAGCTCCGCGAAGAGCGAGACCGGAGCGGCATCGCCGATCCGATCGCCCAGCGTGAGGCACCGGCTGATCAGCACGGCGCACGAGGCGCTCTCTTGATAAAAGTAGCCACCCATTGGGCCTTCACCAACGCTGTGATCGCGCGAATCGCGCGGGACGGAACTCAGGATGATCCAGATCGAGCGACTGGTATCAGGATGCTATTGACGGGTGACAACAGCGTGTCCCCATTTGTCGCGCGGTCCGCGGCGCCGCACCGTCGCCTGTGCACTCGGAGACACAGCTGGGACGAGGCGACTGCACGACGTACCAACGACGCGACATCATCAACAGACCTTCCTTCTCGTTCGCGGGCGCGACAGCCTCGCGGTCGGCGTCCGGCCGCGCGCTCGCACTCCGATTACACGACACGAGACACGCGTGTCGCCGATGGACGTCGGCACATGGCTGCCGGGGACCTGTGAAATCAAGAGCTCGACATGGCGGCGGACGTGTCACTGCAGCCGCGATGAGCGCCGTGCGGGCTCGCACGGACTCGCCTTCACTTCATTCGGTCACGAGATCCGACAGGTTACTGAGCGAAAGCGGACAGTTTCAGCACGGACGACAGCACCGGAGGGACGAGGCGCGTATTCCGTTGCTAGAGGATGCGTCTAAGTAAAGCGTACCCCTCGCGCGCTGTCAATCGACGCGACGCGCCGCAGCCGTCCGTCACGGCCTCGCAGGCGACGCCTCACCTCGATCGTCATGGCGCGAAGATGCGGCAGGCGGACACCCCGCGGCCATCGAGCGATTTGCGCTCGGTGCCCGCGCTCCTCCGGTGGTCCGCGGAGCCATCGCACGCTGGTGTTCAGCCGCTGACGCTTGCGCCAGCCGCCACGGAGACGGCTTCGGCCAGCGGAGAACCTTCAGCCTACCGCGAAACGAGACGCGCCGGGTCACCGAATGCCGCACCCGTTCGTGCATCCGAGGATCCGCGCCGGCGCCAACGCCCTGCCCCACGCCTCAGTTTGCGAGGCTTGGAGGCCTCGCCCATTCTTCGCCTCTTATCAACGTTCCGTCTCTGCCGTCCGTCTAACCGCCCATGATAGTGTTGAGCACCAATCGGAGACGGACAGGCGTGATCTGGCAACGACGGTTCGACATTTTCAGTCGCGGCGACGACGGCCGCGTTCGATACATCCACAGCGCTCTCACCGCGCTGCTCGTCCTTGGCACCCAGGGACCAGCCTTCGGGCAGACGCCCCCGTCGCCGATCTCGTCTTCATCCGCTCCATCCGTTTCTTCGTCCCCTTCTTCGTCCTCGGCATCTGCGCAGGTACCTGCGGCCGTTGGACGGACTGGTCTCGAAGCCCTTCATCCGCGTGCGACGCTGGTCCCTCCGGTCATCGACGGCTCGCTGGACGACGAGGCGTGGCGGCAAGCGGCGATGCCGACGGGTGAATGGTTATCCTACAACCCGCTTCACGGCGATCGCATCGCGCAGAAGACCACCGTCTGGATAACGTATGACACCGGCTACTTGTACTTCGCATTCAAGTGTGACGATCCGAACCCTGCCGGGATCAAGACGTCGGTCACGCGACGCGACAACATCTGGCAGGACGACTGGGTCGGCCTCAGCCTCGACGCGCTGGGCACGGGCCAGCTCTCCTATCACATGATGGTGAACCCGAGCGGCGTGCAGGGCGATTTCCTGAACAGTGTCGGCGGCGGCGAGGACATGTCCCCCGACTGGGTCTGGGACAGCGCCGGCCGCCTCACGCCCACCGGGTACATCGTCGAAATCCGTCTGCCACTGCAGAGCATCCGCTTCAAGGGCGGCGACAACACGCGGATGGGAATCCTGTTCTGGCGCCGCATCAGCCGGATCGGCGTGTCGGTGTCGTGGCCCGCGCTCAGTCCGAGCACGTGGGTGTTCGAAACGCACGCGCCGTTGCTCTTCGACCGGATCCAGCCGCGGCTGCCGCGCGAGATCATCCCGAGCACGACCTACACGCGCACGCAACTGCGCGACACGCCGCAGAACTGGGCGGCGGCGGACGGCACAGGCGACTTCGGCATCAGCACGAAGATGGGCATCTCGTCCACGGTGACGGTCGACGCCACGCTGAACCCGGACTTCAGCCAGGTCGAGAGTGACGCGTTCCAGGTGGAAGTCAATCAGCGCTTCCCCGTCTTCTTCTCCGAGAAGCGGTCGTTCTTCATGGAAGGCGCCGGCATCTTCTCGATTGCGGGCGCGGGCAACGACAACAGCATGCAGACCGCCGTCCACACGCGGAAGATCATCGACCCGATCTTCGGCGCGAAGCTGACGGGCAGTACGGGACGCCTCACGTTCGCGACGCTGTCCGCCATCGATCAGTCCGCGGGCCGCGGCCTGCCGGACGGCGACCCGGACACCGGCAAGGATCGCGTGTTCAACATCGCGCGCGCGCAGTACAGCCTCGGCCCGAGCAATTACGTCGGCGCGCTGGTGACGGACACGGAATTCGCGGGCGGCCACAACCGCGTGGCGGGCAGCGATGTCACCTGGCGATTGAGTCCGACGCAGCGCCTCAACGCGTTCGCGTTCGGATCGTGGTCGCGCGAGCCGCGCGCCACGAGGGAACGCTCGGGCGTCGGCATGGAGGCGGGCTACGAATACAGCACGCGCAAGTGGCTGGTGGAAGGCTACGCCGAGCACTACGACCGCGAATTCCAGATGGACACGGCGTTCATCAACCGCGTCGGCCTGACGAGCGGCTGGGCGTTCATCGACCGCAGCTTCTATCCCGACAAGACGAAGTATCCGTGGCTGCGGCGCGTGCGCGTCTTCACGTTCGCGCAGGGCGGACGCGATCGCATCGCGGACGGCAACGACTTCGTCGAGGTAACCGGCTTCCGGTTCAACTTCACCCGCCAGGGCTTCTTCCGGATCGATCAGTCGTTCGGGTTCGAGCCCTGGGCGAGTCAGCGCTTCACGCGCGGCCGCACGCGCCTGCAAGGCGAAGTGCAGCTCTATCGCTGGCTGTATCTCAACGGTGAGTATTCGATCGGCCGCGCGATCTTCTACGATCCGGTCAATCCGTTCGCGGGCCGCTCGCACGACACGGACATCGAGGTGACGCTGCAGCCGAACGGACGCCTCTCACAGGCGATCAACTATCGCCACATCGCCTTCGATCGCGCGAGCACCGGCGCGCGCGTGTACGATCTGGACATCATCTACAGCCGCACGACGTATCAGTTCACCCGCCAGTTCTTCCTGCGCGGCATCGTGCAGTACGACAGCTCGCGCTCGCGCGTGCTGACGGATTTCCTGACGTCCTACGAGCTGCG
>Ga0187894_10000526_pt1 | contig 52062 bp, 47 predicted proteins | sample GBC1701081metaG_FD_136650 | JGI IMG/M metagenome (GOLD analysis project Ga0187894, IMG submission 136650) | White microbial mat communities from a lava cave in the Kipuka Kanohina Cave System on the Island of Hawaii, USA - GBC170108-1 metaG ...
AATGCGCTCGCGAAGATCCCCCGAATATGGCTTGCCCATGATCCACCTCCAAACACGGTGAATCACAAACCAGCCCGCAAGGGAATCCCACGCGATTCACTTTTGGAGTCCGATGCTCTAGCTCAGGCCTCGAGCAGCCGGCGATACGCCTCCAGTACGTCGTCGCCGAAGCAGGCGAAGATCACGGTCTCGATGCCGTCATGCCCGCGCACGAAGGCGCGGGTCTCCGCGACCGCGATCGCGGTCGCCCGGTCGATCGGATAGCCGTAAATCCCGCAGCTGATCGCGGGAAAGGCGATGGTGCGAACCCCGTTCGCGACCGCGAGCGCGAAGCTCCGCCGATAGCAGGAGGCGAGCAGCTCGGCCTCATTCCGGTCGCCGCCGCGCCAGACCGGACCGACCGTGTGGATCACATGCCGGGCGGGCAGCCGATAGCCGGCGGTGATCCTGGCATCGCCGGTCGGACAGCCGCCGAGCATCCGGCATTCGGCGAGCAGCTCCGGTCCCGCGGCGCGGTGGATCGCCCCGTCGACACCGCCGCCACCGAGCAGCGAAGCATTGGCGGCGTTGACGATCGCGTCGACCGCGAGCGTGGTGATGTCGACCTGTCGCGCGGTGACCGAAGTGTCAGCCATCGCGCGGGCGGGTCCAGAGGCCATTGCGGTCGACCGGCTCGGGCCGGTCGGCGCATTCGACCAGGGCGTTGGCGACGAGAACGAGCTTGGCCGGCTTGCCGACGACGGTCCGGCTGTCCCAGGCGTTCGCGCCGCGATCGCGCACCTTGCGTGCGATCGCGCCGTAGATGTTTGCCGCCGACAGCACCGCCCAGCGCGCCCGGAAGGGAAGACGGCGGGCGCCGACCCGGGCGGAGGCTTCGTAGGCAGCGGCGAGCGCTGCAAGCCGCTCGGCAGTGGCGGCAAGCGCCGCGCGGTCGGCGGGATCGAGTCCGCCCGGGCCGAGCCAGTCCGCCGGGATATAGGTTCGGCCGACCTCATGATCCTCGACGATGTCGCGGGCGATATTGGCGAGCTGGAAGGCAATGCCGAGATCGGCGGCGCGATCGATTGTCTCTTCATCCTCGGCCGGCACGCCCATCAGCACCGCCATCATGCACCCCACCGCCCCGGCGACATGATAGCAATAACGCAGCAGATCCTGCTCGGTCTCCGGCCGCCAGCCCTCGGCATCGAGCGCGAAGCCGGCAAGATGGTCCTCGATGAAGCGGCGCGGGATGCTGCATTCGCCGGCGACCACGCGCAGCGCGTCGAACGGCGCCAGGCCGACGGTCTCGCCGCCGAGCGCGCGATCGGTGGTCTCGCGCAGAAAGGCGATGCGCCGCTCGGGGTCGCTCGGCGCGACCGCCTGGTGGCCGAGCGTCTGGCCGTCGGCGAGGTCGTCGCAGGCCCGGCACCAGCAATAAAGCAGCCAGGCGCGCTCCCGAGTACGCTGGTCGAACAGATTGCTGGCGAAGCGGAACGACTTCGAGCCTTCGCGGATAATCCGCTCGGCCTCGGCGACCAGCGAGGTGCGTTCAGCGGCCGAGGTCATCGATCATCAGTCCCGCGGTTGCCTTGGCGCTGCCGACGACTCCTGGAATGCCCGCGCCGGGATGAGTGCCGGCGCCGACGAAATAGAGGTTGGCGATCCTGTCGTCGCGATTGTGGACGCGGAACCAGGCACTCTGGGTCAGCAGCGGCTCGAGGCTGAACGCCGAGCCGAGATGGGCGCCGAGATCGTCGGCGAAGTCCTGCGGCGTGTAGTGGAACAGGGTGGTGAGCTCGTCCCGGAGGCCGGGGATCAGCCTTTGCTCGACGATATCCAGGATGCGGTCGCGGTAGAGCGGCCCCTCGACGCTCCAGTCGACCGGCAGCTTGCCGAGATGCGGCACCGGGGCGAGCGCATAGAAAGTGGAATGACCGGGCGGCGCCATGCCCGGATCGGTCGCGGTCGGATGATGGATGTAAAGCGAGGGATCGTTGGGGAGCCGACCGTTGCGGTAGATGTCGCTGAGCAGCCCCTTGTAGCGCGGGCCGAACAGGATGTTGTGGTGACGGATCTCGGGATGGTCGCCGCGCAGGCCGAAATGGACGACGAACAGGGAAGGGGAGAAGCGTTTTCCCTTGAGCTTGGCTGCGGCCGCGGGGCCCCGCTTGTGACCATTGATGAGGCCGTAGCTGTGGACGACATCGCCGTTCGAGGCGACTGCGTCGAACTCCGCGCGCCAGCCGCTTCTGGTCCGCACCGCCGTTACCCGCGCGCCGTTGCTTTCGATGCCATCGACCGGATCGGCGAGGCGCAGTGTGCCGCCGAGCCGCTCGAAATGGGTCACCATGCCGCGCACCAGCGCATTGGTGCCGCCGCGGGCGAACCAGACGCCGCCGTCGCGCTCGAGCTTGTGGATCAGCGCGTAGATCGCGCTGGTGGTCATCGGATTGCCGCCGACGAGCAGGGTGTGGAACGACAAAGCCTGGCGCAGCTTGTCGTCTTTTACGAAGCCGGAAACGATCGAATAGACCGAGCGCCACGCCTGGTAGCGGGCCAGGCTCGGGCCGGCGCGGATCATCGCGGCGAAATCGAGGAAGGGGACCGCGCCGAGCTTCTCATAGCCCTCGCGATAGACCCCTGCGGAATATCTGAGGAACCGCCGGTAACCATCGACATCCTTGGGATTAAGCGCCGCAATCTGGGCGTTCAAATGGGTATCGTCATTGGTGTAGTCGAAGATCGTGCCGTCGGGCCAGGAGAGGCGATAGAACGGCGTGACCGGGACCAGATCGACGTCGCGCGAAAGATCGGCGCCGCTCAGCGCCCAGAGCTCCTTCAGGCAATCGGGATCGGTGATGACCGTCGGGCCGGCGTCGAAGACATGGCCGTCTCTCTCCCAGAAATAGGCGCGGCCCCCGGGCTTGTCGCGCGCCTCGATCACGGTCGTCGCGATCCCCGCCGACTGGAGGCGGATCGCCAGCGCCAGGCCGCCGAAGCCAGCGCCGATCACCGCCGCGGTCCGGTTCATGCCACCATCGCCTTGAGTGCGCGGCCGATCGGCACCGGCGGCTTGCCGCTGAGAATGCGCAGCCGGTCGAGCCTGGTCGAGCGCGCGGCATAGAAACGCTCGATCAGGTCTGGGCCGAGCCGGTAGAAATGTTCGAGCACGCGATAGCGTTCGGCAGGCGCGGCGGCGCGAAACAGCATGCGATCGAGCAGCCGATAAAAGCCGCGGCGGCGCCAGAGCCTAGCGGCCTCCGCGCGGAGCAAGGCGGGCAGCGCCGCGAAATCCGGCTGACGCGCGATCAGCATCGCGATCCGCACCGCATCGGGCAGCGAATAGCCGGTGGTCGGATGGAAGAAGCCGCCGCGCAGGCCGATCCGCGCCGCCTGATCGCCGGCCGGCCAGAAGGCGTCGAAATCGCCGCCCATCGCCACCGGAAGCACCCCGACTTCCTCTGTCTCCAGCGCCGCTGGGCACCAGCCTTGCGCGCCCATATAGGCCTCGATCCGCGCCCCGATTTCCGTCGGGTCCAGATCCGGCTCGGTGCTGTAATAAGTGTCCTCGATCAGCAGGCGGTCCTCGGCGAAGGGCAGGCAATAGACGAAGCGGTAGCCATCGGTCTGGTCGACGCAGGCGTCCATGACGATCGGACGAGTGAGGCCGTGCGGCGCGGCGAGCCGATATTCGCGGCCGACGAACTTCTGCCAGCCGAGGTCGAGCGCGTCGAGATGAGCGGGCCCCCGCGCGTCGATGATCGCGGCGGCGTCGATCTGCTCGCCATCGACCGTAAGCGGCGCGAGCGCGTCGATCCTTGCCCCCAGCCGATAGCGATCGGGCGCGAGCCGCTCCCTCACGATTTGGTCGAGCAGCTCGGAGCGGGTGCTGTGGTAACGCGTCGGCAGCGTCCGCGCCCGCGCCGGGAAGCGGACGTCATAGCCGTCCCAGCTTTTCGCGATGAACGGCTCCACCAGCCAGCGATCCGCGGGCGCGACGTCGGCGTCGAAAAAGGACCAGATATGGTTGCCGCCGAAATGCGCGCCCTGCTCGATCAGCAGGATCGGTACCTCCGGCCGCAGCCGGGCGAGCGCGAGCGCGGCGAGGCAGCCGGCCAGCCCGCCGCCGGCGATCACCAATGGACGGTCCGGACTCATAACCGCGTTCTCTTACGCAGACCCGTCGCGCATCGCCAATCGCTGATGTAAGAGTCGCCGGGTGAGCTCGAGTTCAGCCGTCATTCTGTCGGTCCTTGCGATGACCGCGATCGTCGCCTTCCGCTATCTCGCGGTCAGCGGCGGCTTCGCCTGGCTCACCCGGATCCGCTTTCCAGGCCTCTATCGCGGGCTCGAGCCGCAGATCCGCCGCGAGATCGCCTGGTCGCTCGCCAGCGCGCTGATCTACGGCGCGCCGGCCGGGCTGCTCGCCTGGGGCTGGCAGCAGCATGGCTGGACCCGCGTCTATAGCGACGTCGCCGCTTATCCGCTCTGGTGGCTGCCGGCGTCGGTGCTGGCCTATCTGCTGCTCCACGACGCCTGGTTCTACTGGAGCCATCGTTGGCTGCATCGCCCGGTCCTGTTCCGTGCCGCCCACGCCGTCCACCATGCCAGCCGACCGCCGACCGCCTGGGCGGCGATGAGCTTTCACCCCTGGGAAGCCGTGACCGGTGCGATCGTAATCCCGGCGCTCGTCCTCGCCATCCCGATCCATGTCGGCGCCCTGTTCGTGGTGCTGACGGTGATGACCGTGATGGGTGTCACCAATCATATGGGCTGGGAGCTGTTCCCGCGTCGGCTGGTCGAGGGTCGGGCCGGCAAATGGCTGATCACCGCCAGCCACCATCAGCGTCACCATCAGCAATATGGGTGCAATTATGGCCTTTATTTTCGTTTCTGGGATCGACTCTGCCGCACCGACCAGGGGCTCGGCAGTTTCGCGCCTGCGGCCGCTGGCGGCGCTGGCGCTGTTCGCGGCGCTGGCCGGGACGGCACAGGCCGCCGAGATCGAGGTGCAGGTCCAGGGCCTGCGGAACACGCGCGGGCTGGTGCGGCTGTGCCTGACGCGCAACCCGGCGCATTTCCCGGATTGTAATGGCGATCCCGCGGCGCTGAAACGCTCGCTGCCGGCGGCGCGCGCGGCGAGCCTCAGCCTTGGCGACGTCGCACCGGGAGTCTATGCGCTGGCGGTGATCCACGACGAGAATGGCAATGGCCGGCTCGACCGTTTCATGGCGGTGCCCCGCGAGGGCTTCGGCTTCTCGCGTAATCCCCGCATCCGGATGGGGCCGCCGCGCTTCGACGAGGTGCGCTTCGAGGTCGGCGCCGGGCGGGTCCGTCAGGCGGTGCAAATGAAATATCTGCTCTAGGATCCGTCATTAGAGCGCCATCACGCCCCGCCGTGCTTCGCGGGTGCCGACCGAGTCCGCCGTCAGCGGCGCCCCGGCGGCAAGCAGCGCCTGGCGGCGTCCGGCGGGGTTGGTGCTCATTTGCGCCTGCTCGAACGGATAGAAACGCGCGATCGCGGGATGATCGAGGGTGCGCTCGACGAACCCGGCGGCCCGCGGCCAGCGTCCGGCGTCGATGGTGAAGCCGACATAGAAAGCGTTGCGGAAGAAGCTCGCCACCGCGATATCCGCAAGGCCGATGTCGCCGAACAGATAGCCCTCGGCGGGCAGCTCGCCTTCGAGATAGTCGAGCACCTTCGGCGCGTCTTCGGCGAGAGTCTTCGCCACCCGGACGTCGTCGCCGGGCTCGCCCCAGACCGCGGGGCGGACGAAACGCTGATAGAACAGGCCCCAGATGAACACGTCGCCCATCCTGGTGTCGGCATATTCCTCGAGCCAGCGCGCCCGCGCCCGGTCCGGAGCCGAGGCCGGCAGCAGCGCATGACCCGGATAGGCCTCGTCGAGATAGGCGCAGATCACCGAGGAATCGCTCAGCACCAGATCGCCGTCGACCATCACCGGAATTCGGCGCAAGGGGCTCAGCCGGTCGAATTCGTCGCCGCCGAAGAACGGCGTGATCGGGTCGATTTCATAGTCGAGCCCCTTGAGCGCGAGGCAGGCAAGCACCTTGCGCACATAAGGGCTGACATAGCTGCCGATGATTTTCATGGGGCGCCACGATGGCACGGCAAAGCGCCCGCGTCGAGATTGCGCGGGGCGTGGCGGGTCGAGGCCGATCGCTCTCGATGGTTACTAGCCGGCATCCAATTCCGCTGATTGTGCCCGGCGCCGGCGAGCAGCCCAATAAGCGAGGCCGATCAGGCCCCATGTGCCCACCAGCAGATAGGGTCGCCAATCGGCTCCGAGGCCGGCGAGGATCACGGCCAGCGCTGCCAAAACCCCCGCGCTTGCCACCATCTCGACCGATCGGCGGGACCAATGCAAAGCAGCCCCGGCATGAAGCTCGGGGTGGTGTCGCACCAGGCCGATCGCCGACAGACAAGATGCCAGATATTTCAACATCGTCGGGACATTCACGGCGAGTAGCAGGAAGACCAGGTTCGAGGGGAGCAAGAGCGCCGCGAGAGTGCCGCAATAGGCCGTGATCAGCGCAACATGCGGGGTGCCGAACCGCCGATTGATCCTGGCGAGGGCGCTCGGAAGCGCCCCTGAACGCCCCATCGCATAAAGATAGCGGGAGAAGATGAGCACGATGGCGTTCATCGTCTTGAGCAAGGCGACGACGGCCGCGGTCGCGATCACCGGAGTCGCCCACCGCCCCATTCCCTGCCGCGCCGCCTCGAGCAGCGGCGCATCGCTTGCCGCCAGCCCGGCCGGACCAAGCAAACCCAGCGCGACGATCGAAACCGCGAGATAGACAAAGCCGGTGAGCAGCACCGCGAGCGTGATCCCCCGCGGAATGGTCCGGCGCGCATCGCGCACCTCCTCTCCGATCTCGGTGGCGGATTCGATGCCGAGGAACAGGGTGATCATGAGCGGAACCGCGGCAAGGATCGCCGGCCATCCCGTGGCGACGAGGCTACCGATGCGATCGAGGCTGGCGTCGGGCGCACCGGTAAGAACGAACAGGGCCATGGCGGCGAGCAAGACGAGCATCATGATGGTTTGCGCCCGCGCGGCCACCGCGACACCGACCCAATTGATCAGGAAGATCGCGCTGATGATCACCGCCATGACCGCCTTGTTCGGGACGAGATCCAGCCAATCGGCGCCGGCCATCCTCAGATAATTGACGAGCACGGTCGCAAGCACGGTGACGGCGCCAATGCTCCCCAGGATGCGCACCCAGGCGACGAGAAATCCGACCAGTGGGTGAACGAAACGGCTCGGCCATTCGAACGAGGCACCCGAGCGCGGCAATGCCGAGCTCATGAAGGCGTAGACCAGGGCGAACAGGATCATCGGGATCGCCGCCAGCACGGCAGCGACGAGCAAGCCGGAGCCGGCAATCGCCGAGGCCGGCTGCAGCACGGTGAAGATCGATACGCCGATCGCGGTGCCTGCACCGAACATGATTACGCCGATCAGGCCAACCCCGCGCCGGAGGCCCGAATCCGTTTCCGTCGGATGAGGATCTGGAGTCGTCACGGTTGCGCTGTGAGGCTCGGGCTCATTGGCGAAGAGCTTCGAGCAGCCGTTCGACATCGTCCATGTCGTTGAAGGCGGCGAGCGATACGCGAAACCGGTCCTGCGCAACCGCGATGCGGACACTGACCTGGTCGAGGCGGAGCGTCAGGGCCCTGGGGTCGGGGCAGGCGCAGGTGATGAGCGGCGACGCGCTTTCTGGAGGCGTCATCAATTTGAAGCCAAGCTGCGGCAGCTCCGATTTCAGACGATCGGCCATCGGCTGGCGGAAGCGCTGAATATTGTCGACGCCAAGCTCGAGCAGCAAGGCGAGCGAGCGATCGACCTGCGCGAGCGTGGCATGGGCTAGCGTGCCGAGCGCGAAAAATCCGCTGGCATTGTCGGTAGGAGCGTAATCATCGCTGGAGCCGGCACCGGGTGTAAAGGGGAAGGCCGGCGTGCGGAAGCTGGCGAGCTGATAATATCCGAATTGGGTCTGCTGGATCCGTTTCAACAGGTCGCTGCGGACGTAAAGGAAGCCGAGCCCGAAATCGCCCATGAGCCACTTGAAGCTCGGGCACGCCGCGAAATCGACGCCGGAGGCGCGTACGTCGACCGGCACGCTGCCGGCGGCATGCGCGATGTCGGCATAAACATAAGCGCCGCGGGCGTGGGCTATCCGGCACAACGCTTCGAGATCGTGGTGAAACCCGTTCAGCGCCGACACCAAGGAGATCGCGATCAGCCTGGTGCCGCTTGTGACCGCCGCCTCGACTTCGTTCAGATCGATGCGGCCGTCACGCGGTTGCAGCCAGGTGACGTCGGCGCCGCGCCCTTCAAGCTGGCGATAGAGGTAGTAAGAGCCGGCAAAATGAAGGGTGTCGGTGACGATCCCCGCCCCACTCTGGGGCAGGCCGAGCGCGGCTAGGACGAGATTCTCTCCCGACGTGGTGTTGGGAATGAGGCAGATCTCATCCGGCGCGGCGTTGATCAGCGTGGCGAAGCGCTGCCGCACCCGTTCCTCGACCGGGCCGGCATGGTAGCCGCGTCCGCTCGCCGCGTAGGTCCGATCGGAGAGATAGGCTTCGGCCGCCGCTTTTGCGGCCAGCGGGATAGGGTGGACGGTGCCCGAATCGAGATAGGCCATGTCCATTCGGGCGAATTCGCCCTTGGCCGGAAATCTGCCGTTTGCCGCAGCGTCCGTCCTCGAGGCGGTCAGACCCATGCCGAATGTCCGCGGAGGGCGGGATTGGGCGTCGTGACACCAGCCCTCTTTGCCTCATGTCGGCCGAAGGCCAATGCGGCCCTGGCGGCTTGTCGACGGTCCGTACGCTTGAGCGGCGATATCATCATCCAGGAACAACCCCGGCAATTCAACTGCCATGGCTTATGATATATCACTGTTCGGTTAGTCAAGTTGCCGGAGTGCCCGGTGCTTCGCGACGACTGGTCAGAGGCTGCGCATCGTATAAGCGCGTGAAGAGAGGATATGTTCGCGCATCATCTCGGCGGCGGTGTCGCCGTCGCCGGCGCGCAGCGCGTCGACCAGCCGCTGGTGCTCTTCCCGGTTCGCTTCGATATGCATGCTCGACAGCGAGCCGAACCAGACCCGAAGCGACCGCTCGTAAAGGCTCTTGAGTATGTCGGCCATGATCGTGTTGCGCGTGCTTTTCGCGAGGATGAGGTGAAAATCGCGATCGAGCAGCAGGATCTGCTCGATGTCGCGCTGCTTTCTCACGATCTTGCTGCGCTCGAGGATCGAATTGAGTTCGTCGATCTCATCCGGCGTAATGCGGCTGGCGGCGAGACGCACCGCCTCGACCTCGAACATCAAACGGGCTTCATTGAGATTCAGATATTCATCGACGCTCACCGGGCGAACGATGATGCCCTTGCGTGGAATGACATCGATCAGCCGCTCCTGCTGCAGCTGACCGATCGCCTGGTGCACGGGGGTCCGGCCGATATTGAGGCTCTCGCACAAGCGGCGCTCGTTCAAATATTCGCCGGGGCAAAGTGCGCAGGTGAGGATCTGATGCTTCAGCAGATCATAGGCCTGCTCGGTCAGCGACCGGCCGCCACTCGCCTTCGCAGTCTTTTTCGGCGATGCGGCAGCGGCGCGGGCGGGCTTTTTCGCAGCGCGGGCGCCGATCGTCTCTGTCCCCTTAGCCATCGGAATCCTTTGCGATATCGACTTCAATTGCGAACCGGTGGTGCCGGGAGGCGCTGCCAAGGTCACGTCCCCTCTGCCCACCCGCTTTGGGATGGCGTTTCAAAGGCTGGCGAATCGGCCATTCTACTCAACAACATCCTACCGCGCACCCGCGCCGGGCAGGTGCACCAGCGGGGCGGGAGCAAACGGTCGAATGCCAAGCGCGTCGTAAATCTCCGCGGGGAAATAGACAATGCCGCCCCTCATCGTCATGCGCACCTGGCGCACCGCGCTTATATTCACCGTCGGATCCGCCGCCAACAGGATGAGATCGGCGCGCTTGCCCGGTTCGATGCTGCCATAGTCCGCCTCGCGCCCGAAATAGTGTTCGACGTCGAGTGTCGCGAGGCGAAGGATTTGCGGCGCGGGCAGGCCCGCCATGGCGTAGAGTTCCAGCTCGCGATGCACCGAAACGCCGCTGACATCATCGGTGCCCGGCAGGATTTGAATGCCGCGCGCGACGGCGAGCCGGATCACGTCGAGGGCTTTGTCGACCGCGGCGCGGTATGCGGCATCCTGCTCGGGCGTCTCGATGTTGATGAATGAGCGCCGCCGGTAGCGCTGATAGCCCACCGGCATATGGTCGAGATAAGGGAGGTCGCCCCGCTGCACCTCACCGGCGCGGCTGAGCAGCAGTCGTTCGAAAATGACAGCTGTCGGATCGAGCGCGATGTGGTTCGCCACCATCAGGTCGAGGGTGGCGCGAACCCGTGGCGAGGACAAGTCGAGGTTAGCGGCGCGATCCATCGCCGTCACGCGAAGCGGCGTGCGCGTATCCTCACCCGGACCGAGCACCCAAGAGAGCATCAAGAGGTTGATGTGGGTGAGCTCGTCATAGCCGGCGCGGATCGCCTCGTCGGCCGACATGAACGCGGGCACGTGTCCGCTCACCCGCATGCCGAGGCGATGCGCTTCGGCCGCGATCGGAGCGACCCAGTCGGGGTGGACCGAATTGTAGATCTTGATCTGTTGATAGCCTCGCTCGGCATACCAGCGCACCGCGGCGACGGCCTCGGCCTCGCTGCCGGCGACGATGCCGATGCGGGCGGAAAATGGACTGCGGCCCTCGATCAGCCCCGCGCGTATGATCCGCGGCCCGGCCAAGCGTCCGGCCTCCTGTTCCGCGACGATGGCGAGCAACGATTCATTGTCATTGCCGAGGTCGCGGGTGGTGGTGACGCCGGCGGCGAGATAGAGCGGACCGGTGTCGATGGTGGTGTGCGAATGCATGTCGTGAAGACCGGCCATCAGGACGCCACCTTCGCCGTCGATGACGACATGATCGGCGGAAGGTGCGGTTTGCCGTTCGGGTTCCACCCGAATGATGCGCTCTCCTTCGATCGTGACCCGCATGGGACCTTCGAGTCGCAGCCCCTGCGGATCGAACAGGCGGACGTTGCGGATTGTCACCGGCCGCGCGAACCGGTGGCTCAGCCGCTGCTGCAACTGGCGCGCCCGTTCCATCCGCAATTCCTGGACCAGCGCCGCGAGCTGGGCCCGCGCGGTTTCATAGCCTTCGCGAATCGTGATCAAGGAGCCGGCGAGCCCGGCCGGCTGGGTGTCGACGGTCGCGAACAACTGACCCTCGTCGTCCAGCATGACGAAATTGGGCGTCAATCCCAGCCCGTCCAAGGCGTAGACGATGACGTCGCGCGCCCGCGCACCATCCCCAACGGCGACACGGCGGAGCTCGTTCAGCCGGAGGCTGCCGGTCGGAAGAACCTGCAACTCATGCCCCGGCCGATCGAGCAGTGCCCGCGCGTAGACCCAGTAGGCCCAGGGACTGCTATCGGCCGGGACATAAGGCGTCGACGCCGGCGCCGGGGCGCTGCCGCGCCCCGATTGCGCGGTCCATGTGGCGGTTCCGGATCGCCGTTCGAAACGCTCGTGAACCGGTCCGCCAAACGCCGTCGTGCCATCGATTTCCCACTGACTCGGGGCGCCGCCGTCGCCGGTCACGACTCGCTCGGTGAGTGTCGGTCCGCGACCGTTGTTGCGGACGCGGTAGTCGATCGTGACCACGCCGTCGCGGGTCTCGACGGCCATGTGGCCGACAGCCTCACCGGTGGCGAAGACGGTATAGCGGCTCGTTTCCGGCGGCATCGCCCCGGCGATCGATGCGCACGCGGCCAAGCCGGCGATGAGGATGAAAAGCGAGAGCCGCATTGCATGTCTCCAGGAGGCAAAAGAAGAGCATCGCCTCGGAGCGACAACTAATGCGATCGTGAAATATCTGCAACATTTCACGATCATCGATCGAGCGCTTCCCTCGGCATTTCCTCTTGCAATCGACCCAGTGATATTTCACAATATGATCAGAGGCGACAGATCGAGCGCCGGGGCAGGGGCTTGCCTCCTCGTCAACGAAGGAAAGCTGGATGCAGAGTCGATTGTCGAAGGAGCAAGTCCGCCAGATCGGAGCCGATGGCTATTATTTTCCGCTCCCGGCGTTGTCGGGCGATGAGGCCCAAGCCTGTCGAGACAGGCTCGAACACTATGAAAAAGAAACCGGTCATCCGATTAATGGAACCCAGAGACTGAAGGTCAATCTCCTGATGAAGTGGGCCGACGATCTGATGCGTGACCCCAGGATTCTCGATCCTGTCGAGGATCTGGTCGGGCCGAACATCCTTTGCTGGGGCGCGCATCTTTTCATCAAGGAGGCGAGAAGCCCGAGCTTCATTTCCTGGCATCAGGACAGTCAATATTGGGGACTTGATTCCGCGAACATCTACACCGCCTGGATCGCGCTGTCGTCGGCCACGCTTCACAGCGGGTGCATGTCGATGGCGCGCGGCTCGCATCTCCAGCAACTGCCCCATGTCGACACGTTCGATCCGAACAACATGCTGACGCGCGGCCAAAGCATCACCGAGGGCATCGATGACGACAAGACGGTCGCCATTCAGCTCGCCCCGGGCGAGATGTCGCTGCACAATGTCCGGATCGCGCATTCTTCAACACCGAACAGGAGCGATGATCGGAGAATCGGCATTGCATTCAGATACATGCCGACGAGCACGCGGCAGCAGCTCGCAGATTGGGACACTGCGTCGCTGGTCCGCGGCGAAGATCTTTATGGCCATTTCATCCATGAGCCGCGCCCGCGGCACGATTTTGACCCGGAGTGCGTCGCGTTTCATGCCAGGTCGATCGAAAACGAGATGAGCTTCCTCATTCCGAAGGACGTGAAAACATCAGTCCAGAGCCTCACCTATGTCGCGATGGTCGACGAGCTTGGCCGGAATGGAGGGCAGTAGGGTCGCGCTCCGCATGCGGAGAGTCCCTACAGTTTTCGGCTTTGAACAATGAGCCATGGGCCGCTTCAGAATGGGTGGATCGATCGGCCGCACGAGCGTCTACGACTGGGCGATTTCAGACTCACCAGTGGCGAATGGATCCGCGACTTTCTTCTGTCTTATGTCGCGCACGGTGACGGTCCTGAGACAATATTGGTGCTGACCTCGATGGGCGGCAATCATCATCGGCTCGACGCCTGAATCGGGCCGGGCAAGGCGCTCGACCCGGAACGCTTCCGGATCATCTGCATCGATGCGATCGGCAATGGCCTCACCAGCTCGCCAAGCAACAGCGTGCTGCAGCCGCGCTTGCGCTTCCCGCGCTTCACCATCGCCGACATGGTCGAAAGCCAATGCCGTCTTGTCGCGCATCTCGCGATTGATCGTCTTCACGCCATCGTCGGCGCATCGATGGGCGGAATGCAGGCTCTGCAATGGGCGGTGTCGCATCCGCGAGCGATGCGAAAAGTCGTCGCGCTCGCTCCGCTGGCGAAGACGCCAGCCTGGTCAGCCGCCGTCAACGAAACGTCGCGCCGGGCTTTGATGGCCGACCCGGCCTGGCCCGACGATGTGCCCCACGCCGGATGGGCGACGTGGACCGCTCTTATGCGCGTCATTGCGGGATCAACCCCCGACAAACTCGCAGCCACCGAACCCGGCGACGGCGCCCTGTCGCGTCAGCTGGATCGCCTGACCGCGCAAACCGCCGCAGCGGCGTTTGACGCGGTCGACTGGGTCTATCAGACCTGGGCCTATGACGACCATGATGTCGGGATCGGTCATGGCGGCGACTGGCGTCGCGCGCTCGCGACCGTCGAAGCCGAGACGCTGATCATGGCGCCGCCGCTCGATCTCTATAATCCTTCGGCGGCCGCGCGCGCCGCCGCCGATCATATAACAGGAGCGCGATTCGTGGGCGTGCCGACCGTGGAGGGCCATCAATGCACGACCGGCCGGAATATTTCCGACACCCTGTTTATCAATGCCGCGATGCGGGAGTTTCTATGGATCGATCCATGATCTTCGCCCACCATAGGTACGGGCGCCCGACGTACGGCTTGCAATCATGCTTGTGATATTTCACAATGCTGATAACGAGAATCGAGTCGGTATTCGGCTGCGCGCGAGAATGGCAATGAACCTCCAGCCACCGATTGCTGCCCTTGTAATCAGCCTGCTTCTAGCGCCCTTTTACGCGATCGGGGCGGCGGCGGAGCCTGCCGCGCCCGCGGTGGATGTGGCACGCGGCCTCGAAGCCGACATCCCCGACGGATTCACCGTCGCGGCGGTTGGCGACATCCAGATGTCGCATCCGGTTCGCGGCGACCCGGGTTTCGGCCGGGTGACGGGCTGGATCTCGAGCGCCGACATCGCCGTGGGAAATTTCGAAAGCAATCTGATCGACATCCGGCACTTCGAAGGACATCCCGAGCCGACCACGGACTCGCTGCGGCCGGTCTCCGATCCGGCGCTGGCCCAGGCGTTGAGCGATGCCGGATTCGATCTCCTCGGACGCGCAAACAATCATGCCGTGGACTGGGGCCACGTAGGCATGCGCGACACCGGCGATGCCCTCGACGCGGCCCGGCTGGTCCACGCCGGCACCGGTGAATCGCTCGCCGCGGCACGCGCCGCGCGATACCTCGCCGCGCCCGCCGGGCGCATCGGCCTGGTTGCGTTCACCACCACCTACGAGGCGGCGACGCCCGCTTTGCCGCCGCTCGGCGAGGCACCGGGACGGCCGGGGGCAAGCACCTTGCCAGTTCGCAGAATCATCCTGGTCGACGCCGAGACGATGCGGGCGTTGCGCCGATTGCACGCGGCGCAGCCGGCGGGCTCCGCCCAGAGCGATCCCCGGCAGGATCGGCTCTTCCTGTTCGGGACCGTCTATCAGGAAAGCGACCGATTCGGCCTGGCCTATGAGCTCGATCAGGCCGCCCTGGACGAAATCGTCCGCAGCGTGCGCCAGGGCAAGCTGAACGCCGACTTCCTGATCGTCAGCGTGCATTCGCACGAGCCGGGAAACTGGAGCGAGACGCCGGCCGATTTCCTACCCGCAGTGGCTCACGCGATGATCGAGGCCGGCGCCGACATGGTGGTCGGCCACGGCCCGCACCGATTGCGCGGAATCGAGATCTACCGAGGCAAGCCGATTTTCTACAGCCTCGGAAATTTCGCATTCCAGATCGCGCCGAACGAGCCGGTCGCCGCCGACCTCTACCAGCGGCTGGGCGGCGATCCGCAGGCGATGACTGCCGCCGAACTCTTGCAGAGCCGGATCGGCCCCCATGTCCAATTCGACCCATTGTATGAGAGCGTAGTCCCGGTGACGACGTTCCGCGCTGGCCGCGCGGCAAGAATCGAGCTTCATCCGATCGCGCTGAGCCTCGACGCGCGCATGGCCGATCGCGGAGTCCCGCGGCCCGCGCAGGGAGAGCAGGCACGCCGGATTCTCGAACACCTCGCCCGGCTGTCGCGGCCCTTCGGGACGGAAATTCGGATCAGCGGCGGGCTGGGCGTCATCAATGGTCCTCGAGAATGAATGACGGTTTGGATCACCGCTGGCATACTTCGCTGCGCCTCACGCGGCGAATGTCGATGCTGGGATTGCTCGCGGCCTGCGCGACGCCGCGCAGCGTCGTCGCGAGCGGTCTGCGCGCGGGCACGTTGGCCTCGATCGATACGGTCATGAACGCCGCTTTGCAGTCGCGCCAGATCGTGGGAGCGGCGCTGCGCGTCCAGCATCGCGGCGCCGCGCTGCTGAACAAGGGCTATGGCCTGGCCGATCTGGAGACGGGGCGCGTAGCCACCCCCGAAACGGTTTTCCGGATCGGCTCGGTCTCCAAGCAGTTCACCGCGACAGCGGCCCTGCTGCTCGCGGAGGAGGGCAGGCTCAGCCTCGAATCGCGACTTTCGGAATTCCTCCCTGATTTTCCGCGGGCCGGCTCGATCACGATCCGGCAGATGATGAATCACACATCGGGCATCCGCAGCTACAGCAGCGGGATCGATCCGAATCGCGACTATACGATTGCCCAATTCGTCGATGTCATTCGTGGGCAGGAGGCCTTGTTCGAGTTCGAGCCCGGCACGCGCTGGTCCTACAGCAATTCGGGCTATTATCTGCTCGGTGCGATCATCGAGCGGGCCTCGGGTCGGGCATTTGCGGATTTTCTCGCGACGCGGATCCTCACGCCTCAGCGGCTCGCCGATACCGCCGTGGACGCGCGCCCCGAAATGGTTCCGCATCGGGCCGCCGGCTATATGCCGGTCGAGGGCGGCGGCTTCCGCAAAGCGCCCCCTTTGTCCTGGACGGTGCCCGGCCCGGCGGGCGGGCTGCGATCGACAGTTGGCGATCTCAGCCGGTGGCACGCGGCGCTGTTCGGCGGACATGTCGTGAACCGGGAGCATTTGCGCGACATGACGACGCCGGCGCGACTGAACGATGGGCGCCTCGCCAGCGCCAGCACGCTCGGGCCAGTCACTGCCATCGAGCCCGGGCAGGACTATGGGTTGGGGCTGGCGCTCTCCTCCGTCGCCGGACGACTTCGGGTCGATCATTATGGGCGAATTCTGGGCTATACCGCTTATCTCGCTACCTTCCCGGCCCTCGACCTCAGCATCGCCCTGTTGACCAATACCGAGGCTGTGCCGGCGGACGTTCCGCAGAGGATCGAGGCCGCGTTGCTCGCCGATCCGGTCTTCGCCGTCTCATGAGCAGGGTGCGCCCCGAAAACTTGCGCAAAGCGATTGCGGCGCTGGCCGCCTTATTTGCGCATACGTCGTGCGCGTCTGTCGAGTCCGCCGGCGAAACTCGGCCCGGGCTGGTCGGCGCGACGCCGCCGGCGCTCGACATCATTTTGCGGCCGAACGTGGCCGACCCTGGTGTTGCGATGATCGATATCGAGATGCGCATCGCGGGAATGTCGGTCGAGGCCGGCGCGCCGTTTCTCGCGATTCCGCGCGTGTTCGCTGGGGTTCCGGCGGTTCCCTATACGGCCGACGATATTGTCGCCCGCGATGCCGACGGTCCGATCCAGCTGATCCAGCGCGACGACCCGCCCGATGTCGGCGGGTTCCTCTATTTCAGGCACTGGACGGCAACGCGCCCGGTTCGCGGCGATATCAGGATTCGCTATCGTACCGCGACCGCAGCGTCGGTGCCTCGAATCGGATCGGGACCGCCGTTCGGCCTTCGCGCCGATGCCGGCGGCGTCAGCGGCGCGACGAACAGCTTCGTCATCATTCCCGAGAGTTCCGATCGCTATCGCATCCGATGGCGATGGGACTTGTCGCAAATGCCGGCCGGTTCGATCGGGGTATCGAGTCTCGGCGAAGGCGACGTCGAAACCATGGCGCCGTCGCAGATTTTCTATGCGCTCTTCGTGATGGCGGGCCCGCTTCAAACTTATTCGGAGGGCGCCCAGGATGGCTTTGGCGCCTATTGGCTCGGCGATCCGCCATTCGCCGCGCGGCCGTTGATGAGTTGGACGAGACGCGCGTTCGGTGCGATGAAGGATTTTTTCCGAACGCCGGAAATTCCGCCGTTTCGCATATTCGGACGGCGCAACCCTTATCCCGGCGTCGGCGGCGCCGCGCTCACCAATTCGTTCATGGTCGGCTATGGCCCCGAACGCGACAGCGCGGAACGGATGCGTGGGTTGTTCGCGCATGAAATGGTGCATCATTGGGTCAAGAGTCTCGACGGCCCGTTCGGGACGAGCTCCTGGTTCGGCGAGGGCATGGCCGAGCATTATGCGCGCCGGATCCTGTTGACCTCGGGGCTGTTCTCTCCGGAGGCGTTCGTCGGCGACGTCAACCGCACCGCGCTTCGCTATTACACCAACGCTCGGAACAGAGTTCCCAACGATTCCATCGCCGCAAGCTTCTGGGAGGATTCCCGGATTCGCAATCTGCCTTATGATCGCGGCTCCCTCTACCTTGCCGATCTCGATGCCAAGCTCAGGGCGCGGTCGAATGGCACGCGGTCGGTCGACGACCTGCTGTTCGCAATGATGGACCGGCGCGGGCGCGGACTTCCGGTAGACGTCGCCGCGTGGCGCGAGCTCATCTCCGGCGCGCTCGGCGAATCGGGTGTCGCCGATTTCGAGGCGATGCTCTCGGGCCGGATCATCGTGCCGGCCTCGGGGGCTTTCGGCCCCTGTTTCGCGCGCCGAACGGCCGACTGGCGGAGATACGAACTCGGTTTCGACGAGCGCTCGCTCTATGTCGAACCGCGGGCGATCAGGGGGCTGGTCGAAGGATCCCCGGCAGCGCAAGCCGGCGTGCGTGACGGCGATGTCGTCGTCGACGCCGTCGACCTCTATCCGAGCCGGGAGGATCCCAACGTCCGTCTCCGTCTTCGGTTGCGACGCGATGGGCGAATCGTCGAGGTCGACTTTCTGCCGCGCGGCGAGCGGGTCGAGGCCTATCAGTGGGTGCGGATTCCCGGAATCCCCGATTCCGGCTGTGCCGCCGGCGGCGCGCCTCCGCGATGAAAGTCACCCGGCGTGCCCTGCTCGTCGCGGCTGGCTCGCTGCCGCTGCAAGGCAATCTCGTCGCGGCGGCGGTTCAGGATCCGCCGACGACGGTGCTGCCGGCAAAGGACGCGTTCGCGCCGACACCGATCACCTATCTCAACTCGGCGGCGTGGCATCCGATCAGCCTCGGCGCGCGGCGGGCGGTCGAAGACTATCTTGCGCACAAGTCGCTCGATCCGCGGCAGCGACATTTTGACATTGACGACAAGCGAACGCGCGCGGTGCGTGCGTTCGCCCGGCTGATCAACGCGGACGGCGATGAAGTCTGTTTCGTGCAGAGCACCACCGCCGGAGAGAATCTGGTGGTGCAGGCACTCGATCTGCCAGCCGGGTCGCGGGTCGTCATCGACGCACTGCATTTTCCCGGCTCGTTCTATTTGTATCAGGAGCTCGGCAGGCGCGGGATCGAGGTCGTCACGCTGCGTCCCAGGGACAATCGAATCGCGCTCGACCAGATCGAAGCGGCGGTCTCGAACAATACCAGATTGGTCGCGCTTTCCCTCGTCTCGATGGTGAACGGCTTCGAGCACGACCTGACAGCGGTGTGCGACATCGCGCATGCCAAGGGCGCGCTGGTCTATGCCGATCTGGCGCAGGCGGCCGGGTCGGTTCCGATCGACGTCAAGGCGAGCGGCGTCGATTTCGCCGCGTGCGCCACCTACAAATGGTTGATGGGCGATATGGGCCTTGGGTTCCTCTTCGTCCGCAAGGCTGTGCTTCCGCGGCTCAGGCGCCCCTGGTTTGGCTATCGCCAGATCGGGCGTTCAACGACCCACATCTATCCGTACGATCCGCCAGGCGATTCGCTATTCGAACTTGTTCAACGGACGAACACCGCCGGCTATTTCGAAATGGGAACCACCGCCAACGCGGTCGCCGTGCAGCTCGCTTATTCGCTCGAATGGCTGCTCCGTATCGGAGTCGAGACGATCCGATCCTACCGGCAACCGATGCTCGCGGCGCTGCAGCAAGGATTGGCGCGGCGCGGGCTCGAGCCGATGACACCGCCCGAGACGACCGCGCCGCTAGTCGCCTTCGCCTGTCGGAACGCAAGACAGCGTTTCGGTCCAAGGCTCGAGGCAGCCAATATCGACATCGCCCTTTCCGAGCACCGCCTGCGCGTTTCGCCGTCCATTTTCAACGACATGAACGATGTCGACCGCTTCCTCGAAGCGTTGAGCTGAGGGTCAATGCCGATGCGATTTCCTGCTGTGCTGCTCGTCCTCGCTTTGCTTGTCTTTACGCCCGAGGCGCGCGCGGACGCACTGGACCCGCCGACGGTCGCGGAGCCGGTGGCGCCGCCCGTCGTGACCCGGCATTCGGGCGTGTTCAACGGCCAGCGGATCCGTTACGCCGCGACAGTCGGCGAGACAATTCTCACCAATGATGCCGGGCAGCCGGCGGCAACGATCTTCTCGATCGCCTATGTACGCGAGGGCGTTCGCAATCCCGCCATGCGCCCGGTGCTGTTCGTCTTCAACGGCGGCCCCGGTGCGTCATCCTCGCCGCTGCATCTGGGCGCATTCGGCCCCAAAAGATCGCCCACGCCGCAACCGGGCGCCGCGGCGACCGGGACCCGCGTTCTTGTCGACAATCCCCACAGCATCCTCAGCGACACCGATCTCGTCTTCATCGATCCGGTCGGCGCCGGCTTTGCCCGCCTCCTGCCCGGCGGCGACGGCCGCTCTTATTGGAGCATCGAGGGTGACGCTGCCGCGGTGCTCGGCTTCATCCGCAACTGGCTGCGCGACAATCGCCGCACCGCATCGCCCAAGTTCATCGCCGGCGAGAGCTATGGCGGAACACGGCTCGCGACGCTACTGGACGATGCCGAGGATTTGGGCCTATCCGGCGCACTGTTCCTGTCGCCGCTCCTCGACCTCAGCGCGTCGATCGAGGCTCAGGGTAATGACCTGCCTTATATATTGAGGCTGCCGAGCATGGCGGCCGTCGCCTGGTATCATCGGCGCGGATCCCTTGACGGCGACAGCCTTCCCGAAGTGTTCGAGCGGGCGGCCGACTTCGCGCTCGGCGACTATGCCGCCGCATTGCTGCAAGGCGCGCGACTTGCCCCGCGTGAATCCGAGCGCGTGAGTCGCGAGGTGGCGCGGATCATCGGCGTCGATCAGCGTCTGGTCGCAGACAGCAACCTGCGGGTCCCGCTCGAGGACTTTCTAATGACTCTGCTGCCGGGGACCGGTCTTCGCGTCAGCCGGCTCGACGGTCGCGTCACCGGTGAAGCGGCGGCCCTGGTCAACAACCCGCCGCCTTACAACGACCCGTCCTTCGCGCTCGGCGGCAGCATCGCCGACCTGATCACCCGCTACCTTGTCGACGAACTGGGATTCAGAACCGAACGACGCTACGTGCCGTTCGCCGCGGACGTGAACGCCGCCTGGAGCTTTACCGCGCCGGACGCGCGCCAGCTCTACTTCACGGTGACGCCGGCCATCACCGAAGCCATGCGCGAAAATTCCCGACTCCGGCTGTTTGTCGGCGGCGGCTATTTCGACCTCGCCACGCCCATTCTCGGCCCCCGCCATGCGCTCGATCATGCCGGACTGCCGCCCGGGCGCGTGACGACCGCTTATTATGAAGCGGGCCATTCAGTGTTCGATCATGAACCGAGCTTGCGGCAACTCTCCGCCGATGTCCGTCGCTTCATCGCCGGAGCGGGACAATGAGCGCGGCGCGGCAATTGCGGACGCTGCTGCTTGCAGGGTTCCTGTGGGGCTGCGCGACGACGCCACCGGAACCTGCCGTCTCCACCACCACACCGTGGATCCGCTCCGCCGAGGACCGCCGGCTGAACGCGCTGCTCGAAGCGCATGAGCGCGTTCGCCTGGCGCGGAGCCCTGAGATCCAAACCCTGATGGGTCTCGAAGGCAACCAGGACAGGTGGACTCCCGTGTCGGACGCGCGCTCCGCCGAGGATGCTGCGCTTTCGCGCGCGCAACTCGCAGAACTGACCGCGCGCATCCATCCCGAGAGACTGTCGGGAGCGGGCAGGCTCAATTTTCGACTCTACCGCTACAAGCTAGAAACCGACCAACGCTCCTGGCGATTCCGGCAGGGCAGCTATGCCTTCACCCGGACGTTCCTCGATCCTTATGCCCAACGCCCGCAATTCCTGATCGATCGCCACCGGGTGCGATCAGTCAGAGATGCGGAGAACTACATTGCCCGCTTGCGGGGGCTTCCCGCCATCTTGCACGACGCGCTCGAGGCGACAGCGTCGCGCCGGGCGCGCGGCATCGTCCTGCCGGCCTTCAATTTCGCCGACATCACGCAAACCGCGCGCCAGATCGCGTCGGGCAGGCCTTGCGACACCGCTGTCGCCGATAATTTGTTATGGGCGGACATTCGCGACAAGGTCGCGTCATTGGATGTTGCCGCGACCGAGAAACAGCGGCTTCTCGACGATGCCACGCGCGCGCTGCGCGACGAGCTCTGCCCGGCCTATCGCGCCTTTGCAGACAGATTCGTCGAGTGGGGGAGGGCAGTCACCCGCAATGACGGCCTTTGGGCGGTCCCGAATGGCGATGCCCTCTATCGGGAAGCGATCCGGCTGAACACGACGCTCGACCTCGATCCCGAGGCCATCCATCGGCTGGGTCTGTCCGAGGTCGCGCGTATCGAAGGCGAAATCCGTCGCCATATGCGCCAGGCCAGTTTCGACGGCTCGGTCGCCGCCTTTTTCGATTGGATCAGCGCCCGGCCGGAATTGACCTTCCCGAATACCGACGCCGGGCGTGTGCGATTCGAGTCGGTCGCGACATCCTATATCGAGAGGATACGATCGCGCCTGCCGGCCTATTTCGCGGCGCTGCCGCAATCCCCAGTTATCGTCCGGCCCGTGCCCCCGAGGCTCGAGACCATTGTCACCAGCCCGTTTTACACCCCGATGCCCAGGGACCTTTCCGGACCGGGCATCTACAACATCAATCTTTCACGCCTTGAGGATCGGCCGATTTGGCAGCTTGAAGCGCTCACCTATCACGAGGCCATTCCCGGCCACCATCTCCAGGTTGCGATCGCGACCGAGATGAGAGGTATGCCCGAATTTAGGAGGACGTTCGCGAATTGCGGGTTCCAGGAGGGCTGGGCCCTCTATGCCGAAGGTCTGGCGCGAGAAATGGGCGGCTATGACGACCGTTACTCGGAAGTCGGTCGGCTTCAGAGCGAACTCGTTCGCGCCGTCCGCCTGGTCGTCGACACCGGAATCCATTTCAAGCGCTGGACGCAGGATCAGGCAGCCGGCTATTTCGCGGCGCATACCGGGGTGTCGCAGGCGCTGGCGCACAGCAATGTCGAGCGGTTCACGAACTGGCCGGGCCAGGCGCTATGTTACAAGCTGGGCGAGCTCGAAATCCGTCGCCTGCGTGCCGAGGCGGAGGCTGCGCTCGGCCCCCGTTTCGATTTGCGCAATTTCCATTCGCTGCTGCTCGATGAGGGGGTGATGCCGTTTGCGATGATCGAGCAGCGGATCCGCGACTGGATGCAGGGGAGATCCGCGGCCGAGCGCTGAAGCCGGCTCAATCGCGCTGGGCTTTGGCACGCTCGTAGAGGCGAATGATCGCCGCGAGATCCTGCACGACATGGCCGATCGATTTGTAGAGCGTTATCGCGTCGGGGCGTGATCGGCCCTCAATGATTCCGGAATAGACTTCGCCGATCTCCGCCACGAGGTGGCCATCGTCGACCAGGCCGGCGGCTTTGGCTCGCAAAAATTCGGCGGCTCCCGTTTGCGCCGATGCGCGGCTTTCGACGAAGAAGCGCGCGCGGCGGACGAGATCGTCGTCGCCCTCGACCGCGTCCGGACCGCTCGATCCGACGAGGTTGACATGCGCGCCCGGCGCGACCCATTCGCCGCGAAGCACGGGCTCGTGCGCCGCGGTCACGGTGCAGATGATCTCGGCATCGGCGACCGCCTCCTGTGCGGTGGCGGCAGGGATGACGGCAAGATTCATGTCGAGGCTCATCCGGTCGGCGAATGCCGCCGTGCGGAGCCATGAACGCCCCCAGACCCGGACGCTGGACAACGGGCGAACATAAGAAAGGGCGCGGATGTGCGTCTCCGCCTGGAGCCCGCAGCCCAGAATCGCGGCGGTCCTTGCCGTCGGCAATGCCAGCGCATCGGTCGCCGCGGCAGAGGCGGCGGCGGTGCGGATGGCGGTAATCTGCTCGGCGTCGGCAACGCAGACCGGGCTGCCGCTTTCGCCCTCGAACAGAATGACCAGCCCCTGATGGGCGGTGCGTCCCGGGTGCACGGGATCGCCAAAAACGCTGATTAATTTGCCGCCGAAATAGCCATCCGTCGCCAGCGCTCCGGACATCACCGCGAAAGCACGCCCTTCGCCGAGCGCCATCGCCGAGCGCGGGAGCTGCCGTGTCCAGCCCCCGGAGAGCGCGATCATCGCCTCGCGAACCGCGGCGATGCAGGTCGGATAGTCGAGGCCGTCATGAACCGCAGCGGCGTCGAAGACGATCATCGGTTCGCCCCTGTCAACGTCGTCGAGGCGCCGATCCCTTATGGCTGCGCGACATATATGAAACCGTCATCGGCCTCAGAAGCGCACCCGCGCGCCAACGTAGAATTGACGCCCGATAATGTCGCCATGCTCGACCCGGGGAGCAGAGGGATCGGTGTCGAACAAGTTTAGCACGCCGGCGCGAAGAGTGAGGTCGCCAAATTCATATTGCGCGGACACATTGTGGACGATGTTGCTGTCGGTGAACGGGTTGGGGTCGTTTTCGATCGTGGCGTCCGGTGCGGAGAGCGCATCGTTCAGATAGACGAGCTGATAGGTCAGGCGCAGCGGTCCCTTGACGTAGCGGACGTCGAGACGGCCGACCCATTCAGGCCGTGCAATCGTGCCGTCGGAGCGGACAAAGGTTTCGCCGGTTACCGAGGTCGTCAGCAGCGACGTATGGGTCGCCTCGACCGCAAGCTCGAGCCTGCCGAGATCGCCGCCGCCGAACAGCGACGAAAGCGCAAAATTATAGTTCAGGTTGTAGACCTCGCCGCGGAAGCGGACGACGCCGGCATTGAACGTCGTGGTGGTGCCGGTGATGATGGTTCCACCTGGGCTTACCCCGTCCGGATTGGCGAGGCGGGTGAAAGCATCGCAGACTCCAGGAGGGGGCGATGCGTTGTCGTAACAGGCGGTGGCGAAATCCTGCGTGGTGAACGCCGAAAGGCCATCCTCGAGATCGACTTCGATGCGGTCGGCGGTAAACGTCAGACCGGGAACGAACCTTGGCTGAATGACGATACCAAAAGTCAGGGTGTCGGAGATTTCGTTTCTCAGGCTCGGATTGCCGCCGGCTGTGATCAGGGTACGGGCAAAATTCTCCGCGGGGTCCTGGAACGTGGCGAGTCGCGAGGCGGCGGAGGCGCCGGTATTGCTGCCGTCGATCAACACGCCATAGCCCGGATTGGCCTGGAACAGGGCAAGACAGCTGGCCTGACGCTGGGCCGGATTGGGTCCACCGTTGATCCTGTCGGCGTCGCACGGATCCAGAAGCGCCGCGCCGAACGCCGAGGAACTGGGCGCGAACAACTGGGTCAGGGTGGGGGCGCGGAAGTTCCGACTGAGTGAAGCGCGCAGGGCGAGGTCCGGAATGACCTGCCAGCGCGCGCCGGCGCTCCACAGATCCTCGCGGCCAGCGATCGAATTGTCGACATGGCGAAACGCCCCGATGATCTCGAACGACTGGACCAGCGGCAGGGTGAAATCGCCGCCGACCAGCGGCACCGATATCTCGGCCGAAAATTCGTCGGTATTATATTGGCCGGATTGGGGTCGTTCCTGCGCTCCGACCCCGAACAGACCCTGCTGGTTGGCCGGAAGCGGAACGAAGCTCGCGCGCTCGTCGCGATGCTCGTAGGCCAGGCCCAGATTCACCGCGCCGCCGGGAAGATCGAAGATCTCGCCGCCGATGGTGGCGAGGAAATCGGCCTGCTTGTTGACGAAGTCGACGCCGGTCGGCGTGTTGATATAGTCGCGGGCGGCCTGGCTGATATTGCCGACGCCGAACGGGTTGATCGGCGCGCAATTGGGGTCGTCGTTCGCGGTGGTCGCGTCGGCGTTGATCGCGCATACGATGTTGCCCTGCGCATTGCGCACGGCGTTGATCGCATTGTTGAATCGGCTGTTGACCACGCCCCAGCCGCGGGTCGATCCGTCGACCCGACCGTAGCTGCCTGAGATCGACCAGTAAAAATCATGCTCGTCGATCTGAAAGTCGCCGTCGAGCGCCAGCAGGCCGCGATAGGTCTCGGTCGTGAAGCGCTGGCGATTGTCCCGGAGCAGGTCGGTGAAGATCTTGGACAGGAACAGCGGCGCGCCCGCCCCGAAAGCGGGACTGGCGGCGGTCAGAGTAGCGACGGCTTGCGGGCTGAGGAAGGGATTGGTTCGGAAGAACAGGATCGGCCCGGCATTTGTGGCCGGCGCATTGAGGACTGTCCGGGTCGGAAATGTCGGGATCTCGCTGCCCTCGGTGCGGGCATAAAGGAGCTCCGTCGACAATTTGATCCCATCGCTGAGATCGTAATGCGCGAGCAGGTTCGCGCTCAGCCTTTCAATTCCGGTCCGCAGGCCCTGAAGGTTGGCGAAAAGAAAACCGTCGCCGCCCTGGGAAAACGGTACGCCAAAGATCGCTCCCGGATTGTAAGGCACGACATTGCCGGCAATGTCGAATTGCAGCGGCTGGCCGTTGAGTCGGGCAAAACAGATCTGGAAGCCGCAGGGAGGCAGCGGCACCGGTGCGGGGATCGTGAAGATCACGCCGGTGGTGGTGAAGGACGTGAAGTGCGTGTCGAGCAGCTCGCGAATCGACGGAATGCCATCATTGGGGCCGGTGTCGGCCGGGTTGGGCACGGTGACGCGCGACCGGTTGGTGAGCGGCCGGTCGGTGAAGAAGAGCGGTTCGCTCCGCGCCCATTCGACGTTGACCGCGATATTGCCACGTCCGTCGGCGAAATTCTGGCCGAACGTCCCGCGCAGGCTGTAGACCGGATAATCGCCGCGCGAGGATATGCTCGCTTGCGCATCGAGCTCGATCCCCGAGAAATTGTCGCGCAAGATGTAGTTGACGACTCCCGCGATCGCGTCGGAGCCATAGACCACGGCGCCGCCAGCCTGGACGACCTCCACGCGATCGATCAGCCCGGTCGGAATGACGTTCGCGTCGACCTGCGAATCGCCGATCCCCGTCGACGAAGTGACGAAGCGCCGCCCATTGACCAGCGTCAGCGTCCGTCCCGGACCGAGCCCGAAAAGGTTGGGGAATTGTTGACCCGTCCCGCTGGAACGGCCGCCGAGCGCGAGCGCGGTGGCCGGGGCGATCGACGTCACCTGGTTCAGCGCCTGGGCTGCACTGACGAATCCGCGATCGGTCAGCGACTGCTGGTCCACGGCGACCACCGGCGCAACCGTGTCGGTCGACGATCGGCGAAGGCGCGAGCCGGTGATGACGACGGTCTGGCCCTCTTCATCCGCGGCGACGGCCTCGATCGAGCCGGACGCAGGCGCATCCGCGTCGTCGCGTTCGCTATCGGGCGCTTCCTGGGCCGCCGCGGGTGACACCAGAGTGAGCAACCCTGCAGCCATCGCGGTCGAAGCCAGCGCACGAAGGGCAATTTTGGACTTCATCGACTTTCCTCCCCGTTTCACTCCCGGCCGAGTCCCATCCCGGCTCTGCGTTCGCGCGCGCCCGACATTCGTTCTCGTTCGGACGAAGGTTCGAGCGTTATCGCTCTCGCGATGCACTTCAGTTTACGCATATTGATATATCACACGCACTTTTGCAAGGCTGAAGGTGAGGCGGACAGCGATTGGCGCGCATCGGACCGGCGGTCGGTGGAAGCCATTGCGAGACTGGGAGCGTTCGGTTCGTTCGGAAACCCGGCGATCCGGCAATCGACACCAGCCGGACTCATACCATTTTCAGCATAGCCGATCCTCTCATTCTGTGTTGGACGATCAGGCGGCCATGGCCTAGCCGTTCGGCAGCGGCGGAGTGACGATGTCGAACGACCAGGAGCAGAGTTTTCCGGAAATAAGGGAGGCCGTGCGCCGGCTGTGCGCCGGCTTTCCGGGCAAATATTGGCAGGCGCTGGACCGTACCCGGTCCTATCCCACCGAATTCGTCCAGACGCTGACCCGCGAGGGCTATCTGTCGATCCTCATCCCCGAGCGCTATGGCGGTTCGGGCCTCGGCCTCGAAGCGGCGGCCGCGGTGCTCGAGGAGATCCATCGATCGGGCTGCAACGGCGGCGCCTGCCATGCCCAGATGTACACGATGGGCACGATCCTCAAACATGGCAGCGATGCGCAGAAGCAGGCCTATCTGCCCAAGATCGCCTCGGGCGAATTGCGGCTCCAGGCGTTCGGGGTGACCGAGCCGACCGCCGGGACCGACACCAGCCGGATCTCGACCTTCGCCAAGCGGGAAGGGGATCACTATCGCGTTTCGGGGCAGAAGATCTGGATCAGCCGGGCCGAACATTCGGATCTGATGGTCCTGCTCTGCCGCACCGAGCGGCGCGAGGACGCCGCGCGCCCCACGGCCGGAATGAGCGTGCTCCTGGTCGACCTGCGCGACGCGGTCGAAGAGGGCCTGACGATCAAGCCGATCCGCACCATGATCAACCACGCCACCACCGAGCTCTTCTTCGACAATGTCCCGGTGCCGGCCGCCAATCTGATCGGCGAGGAAGGCGAGGGGTTTCGCTACATCATCGACGGCATGAACGCCGAGCGCATCCTGATCGCGGCGGAATGTATCGGCGACGGCCGCTTCTTCGTCGACCGGGCGAGCGCTTATGCCAAGGAGCGCGCGGTGTTCGGCCGGCCGATCGGCGCCAACCAGGCGGTCCAGTTCCCGATCGCGCGCGCGCATGTCCAGGTCGAGGCGGCGGCGCTGATGGTCGAGACCGCGGCGCGGCTGTTCGACGCCGGACAGCCCTGCGGCACCCAGGCCAATATGGCCAAGCTGCTGGCTTCAGAGGCATCCTGGGCGGCGGGCGACACCTGCCTCCAGACCCATGGCGGCTTCGGCTTCGCCGAGGAATATGACATCGAGCGCAAGTTCCGCGAGACCCGCCTCTACCAGGTGGCGCCGATTTCCTCGAACCTGATCCTCAGCCATGTCGGCACCCATGTTCTGGGGATGCCCAAATCCTTTTAGAAATGTGCGACCGCCGAAGCGCGAGGCGACCCCCTGACCGGTCCGACCGGCACGAACACCATCGGCGGCCACGTGACAATGGGCGGCACGGACCGGTCACAGATTTTTCTGCTCGATTGGGTGGGGGGATACGGACCCTGGCAGCACGTGCGATAGGCCGCCGGCTGCACGGAGAGGAATTAGGGATGGTGCCGGGTGTCGGACTCGAACCGACGACCTACCGCTTACAAGGCGGTTGCTCTACCAGCTGAGCTAACCCGGCGGCCGCGCCCTACGCCAAATGAGCTAAGCAACGCCGAACGTCCAGCCCTCGGTGCAGGCGAGGGCAGGGGTCAGGCCCGGTGGATTCCAATAGTGCGCATCGCCGGCGATCGCGCGCAGGCCGGCGGCGGCGATCAGCACGTCGCTTTGATGGTCGGTCGGCGGATGATCGAGCCGTGCCGGGCGGCTGGCCAATGCGGTCAGCGCCCGATCGAGCTGATCGGCGGTGCGGACCTTGCGTCCGGACAGGCCGGCGAGGCGGATGAAGGCGCGGGTGTAGATCTCGACCACGACGCTGGCCGAGCGGGGCAGGGGGTCCATCGGGCGGTCCTGAGCGAAGTCGAAGGGCCAGACCGGCACCCGGCCGTCCAGCCGGTGCAGCAGCCGCATCCCGGCGAAGCTCGCCTTGGCGACCTGCGCCGCGCCGATCGCGTCGTAGAGCGTCGAGGCCTTGCCGCCGCCGGCGGCGTTGAACGCCTGCTCGCAGACACGGTGATGGAGGATGTCGCGCTTCGTCCCGTCGGCGGCGCCGAAATAGAAATGACGGCGATGGCGCGTCTCGAGAAAGCTCGCCGCGCCGAGATCCTCGTCTTCGCAGACCTTGTCGACATAGGCCCAGAAACCCTTGGCATCGCGTGGAATATCCGTCTCGCCGGGCAGATAGTCGCCGCGCTCGCGGATCGGCGGGGCGAAGCTGAAGTCGAAGCCGAACAAGGTCGGCGCCGGTTCCGCCGCCCCGAGCAGCCAGTCGAGGACCTCACCGCGCGACCAGGCATGATCCGGCCGGACCAGCAGCGGCGCGGCATCGCCCATCTCGCACAAAGCCACCGCAATCCCTTTGTGGCGTCGTCCCTTGGCGCCCGACCAGTCGATCGCGGCGAAGCGCCGAAATTCGGGGGTCACTTCCGCTTCCGCGGTCTCGGCTTCGGCTTTGCCGCGGTCCAGTCGCGCGAGCGCTCGATCATCGCGCGCACCCGCTCCGGATCGCTGCTGTTGTAACGGATCAGCACGGCGGGCCATCCTTCGTAATGCGGGGTCTGCCAGAAGGTGTCGGGGTCGGTTTCCTTGAGGATTTCGACCGTGTCGAGATCGATGCCGATCCCGAACGAGGTCTTGTCCTCATGGCCGGTGTAGAGGAAGGCCCGGCCATTCACCTTGACCGCAGGCTTGCCGTAGCTGGTCGACAGCTCGGTGCCGGGCAAGGAGAGCGCGAACGCGACCGCCTGCTCCCAGGTCGTGATCGGCTTAGGGCTCGGACTCATCGCGCTTCGCCTTTCTTTGCTCCTCCCACCAGGCCATGCGCTCGGCGACCCTCTTTTCGAAGCCGCGATCGGTCGGCGCATAGAAGGTCTGGGGCGCCATCTCCTCGGGCCAGTAATCGTCGCCGGAAAAGCCGCCCTCGGCGTCATGGTCATATTGGTAATCCCGGCCGTAGCCGATCTGCTTCATCAATTTGGTCGGGGCGTTGAGGATGCTCTTCGGCGGCATCAGCGAGCCGGTCTCCTTCGCGCTGCGCCACGCCCCCTTCTGCGCCATATAGACGGCGTTCGATTTGGGCGCGGTGGCGAGATAGAGGCAGGCCTGGACGATCGCGAGCTCGCCTTCGGGCGAGCCGAGAAAATCATAGCTGTCCTTGGCGGCGATGCACTGGACCAAGGCGTTGGGGTCGGCGAGGCCGATATCCTCGACCGCGGCGCGGGTCAGCCGGCGCAGCAGGTAAAGCGGTTCTTCGCCGGCGGTCAGCATCCGCGCCAGATAGTAAAGCGCCGCCTGCGGATCGGAGCCGCGGATCGCTTTGTGCAGCGCCGAGATCAGGTTGTAATGGCCCTCGCGGTCCTTGTCGTAGACCGCGACCCGGCGGTGGAGCAAAGCGGCGAGCCCGGCCGGATCGAGCGGCGCATCGAGCGCGACCGAGAACAGGGTCTCGGCCTGGTTGAGCAGGAAGCGGCCGTCGCCGTCGGCGGTCGCGACCAGAGCGTCGCGCGCGTCGGGGGTCAGCGGGAGCGGGCGTTCCATCAGCGCCTCGGCGCGGTCGAGCAGCCGGCAAAGCGCGGTGGCGTCGAGCCGGTTGAGGATCAGGACCTGCGCGCGCGACAGCAAGGCGGCATTGAGCTCGAACGAGGGATTCTCGGTGGTCGCGCCGACCAGCACCACGGTGCCGTCCTCGACATAAGGCAGGAAGCCGTCCTGCTGGGCGCGGTTGAAGCGATGGATCTCGTCCACGAACAACAAAGTCCGGGTGTCGATCCGGGCATGGTCGCGTGCCTCGGCGAACACCTTCTTGAGATCGGCGACGCCCGAGAACACCGCCGAGATCGCGACGAACCGCATTCCGACCGCATCGGCGAGCAGCCGGGCGATGGTGGTCTTGCCGGTGCCCGGCGGTCCCCAGAGGATCATCGAGGCGAGCTTGCCGGCCGCGACCATCCGTCCGATCGCGCCGTCGGCGCCGGTCAGATGCTCCTGGCCGACGACGTCGTCGAGCCGCTGCGGCCGCAGCCGGTCCGCGAGCGGCGCATTCTCCGCCGGCGGCGCGGCGGGCGGCGAAAGCGGGGCGTCGTTCTGGAACAGGTCGGCCACGCCCCGATGTAGGAAGATTCTCGGACTGTTGCCACTGGTCGCGCACGGGCGCGATTGCCATATCGCTTTCGCGATCGTCTTGCGCTAGCAGCGGCCGCGAAAACGAAACGGAAGGGACGGCAATGGGGTACCGGGTGGTCGTGGTCGGCGCGACCGGCAATGTCGGACGGGAGATGCTCAACATCCTCGCCGAGCGGCAATTTCCCGCCGACGAGATCGCCGCGGTCGCGAGTCCGCGCTCGACCGGCGACATCATCGATTTCGGCGAGAGCGGGCAGGAGCTCAAGGTCCGCAACATCGAGCATTTCGATTTCGCAGGCTGGGACATCGCGTTGTTCGCCGCCGGCTCCGAGCCGACCAAAGTCTATGCGCCCAAGGCCGCGGCGGCAGGCTGCACCGTGATCGACAATTCGTCCTTCTACCGGATGGATCCCGACGTGCCGCTGATCGTGCCCGAGGTGAATCCGGAGGCGATCGACCTCTATCGGCGCAAGAACATCATCGCCAACCCGAACTGTTCGACCGCGCAGATGGTGGTCGCATTGAAGCCGCTTCACGACGCCGCGACGATCAAGCGGGTGGTGGTCGCGACCTATCAATCGGTCTCGGGCGCCGGCAAGGCGGGGATGGACGAGCTGTTCGCGCAGAGCCGCAACATCTTCGTCGGCGACACGACCGAGCCGGTCAAATTCCCCAAGCAGATCGCGTTCAACGTCATCCCCCATGCGGGCGACTTCCTCGACGACGGCTCAACGACCGAGGAGTGGAAGCTGGTGGTGGAGACCAAGAAGATTCTCGATCCGAAGATCAAGGTCACCGCGACCTGCGTCCGCGTGCCGGTGTTCGTCGGCCATAGCGAGGCGATCAACATCGAGTTCGAGAAGGAGCTTTCGGCCGCCCAGGCGCAGGCGATCCTGCGCGAGGCGCCCGGCGTGATGCTGGTCGATAAGCGCGAGGCCGGCGGCTATGTCACGCCGGTCGAATGCGTCGGCGAATATGCCACCTATGTCAGCCGCGTCCGCGAGGATCCGACGGTCGACAACGGCCTCAGCCTGTGGTGCGTCTCCGACAATCTGCGCAAGGGCGCCGCGCTGAACGCGGTCCAGATCGCGGAGCTACTCGGCCGGCGGCACCTGAAGAAAGCAGCCTAGTTTTCCTTCCTGTCGCCGTAGGCGACAGGAAGGATTATCCTACCTTGGCGGCGAGCTCCGCTTTGGCCTCGGCATATTGTTCGATCAGCCGGGCGATATAGTCGCTCGCCTGCGACACCCGGTCGATCGCGCCGATGCCCTGGCCCGAGCCCCAGATATCCTTCCACGCCTTGGGCTTCTCGGCGGAGCTGAAATCCATTGCGCTGGCGTCTGCGCTGGGGAGGTTGTTCGGATCGAGCCCGATGCGCTCGATCGACCTTTTGAGATAATTGCCATGCACGCCCGAGAACAGGTTCGAATAGACGATGTCGTCCGCCCGGCCGTCGCAAACCGCCTGCTTCTGCTCGGGCGGGGCGTTGGCCTCGACGCTCGCGATGAACGGCGAGCCGATATAGCCAAGGTCGGCGCCCATCGCCTGCGCGGCGAGGACCGCGCGGCCATTGGCGATCGCGCCGGACAGGCAGAGCGGCCCCTCGAACCATTGCCGGATTTCCTGGACCAGGGCGAAGGGCGACAGCGTCCCGGCATGGCCGCCGGCGCCGGCCGCGACCGCGATGATGCCGTCGGCGCCTTTCTCGATCGCCTTGCGGGCGAAACGGTCGTTGATGATGTCGTGCAGGGTGATCCCGCCCCAGCCATGGACCGCCTGGTTGACCTCCTCGATCGCGCCGAGCGAGGTGATCACGATCGGCACCTTCCATTTGGCGCAGACCGCCATGTCCTCCTGGAGGCGGGCGTTGGAGCGGTGGGCGATCTGGTTGACCGCGAACGGGGCCGCCGGCGTTTCCGGATGATCGCGATCCCAGGCGGCGAGTTCCTCGGTGATCCGGTGCAGCCATTCGTCGAGCAGGCTCTGCGGCCGCGCATTGAGCGCCGGAAAGGCACCGACGATCCCCGCCTTGCACTGGGCGATGACCAGGTCCGGATTGGAGATGATGAACAAGGGCGCGCCGATCACGGGCAGGCGCAGACGGTCGAACAAAGGCGGCAGGCTCATCCCGTTCCCGTAATGGAAAGTGGCGCGATGACAAGATGGGGTCCGGACCCTAGCTTACGTCCATGATGCGCGCGATGCAGCTCGATCGGCCCGGGGCGCCGCTGCGCCCGGTCGATCGTCCGGTCCCCGAGCCGGGACCGGGCGAGCTGCTGGTCGCGATCGCCGCCTGCGGTGTCTGCCGCACAGACCTCCATATCGCCGATGGCGACCTCAATGGCCCGCTGCCGATCGTCCCCGGCCATGAAATCGTCGGCCGCGTCGCCGCCGTCGGGAAGGGGGTGACCGAATTCACCATCGGCGACCGGATCGGCGTGCCCTGGCTCGGTCGGAGTTGCGGGTGCTGCCCTTATTGCCGCGAGGGCCGCGAGAATCTCTGCGACGCGCCCCTGTTCACCGGCTTCAGCCGCGACGGCGGCTTCGCCACCCATGCCGTCGCCGACGCACGTCACTGTTTCGCGATTCCGGACGCGTTCGGCGATGTCGAGGCCGCGCCTCTGCTCTGCGCCGGCCTGATCGGCTATCGCGCGCTCAAGCGCGCCGGCGAGGGCGCCGCGCTCGGCCTCTACGGCTTCGGCGCCGCCGCCCATATCCTCGCCCAGGTCGCGATCGCGCAGGGCCGTCGGGTTCACGCCTTCACCCGTCCCGGCGACCGCGCGGCGCAGGACTTTGCCCGGTCGCTCGGTTGCGCTTCGGCCCAGGGCTCGGGCGAGGCGCCGCCCGAGGCGCTCGATGCTGCGATCCTGTTCGCACCGGTCGGCGCGCTCGTGCCCGAGGCGCTGCGGCACGTCCGCAAGGGCGGCCGGGTGGTCTGCGCCGGCATCCATATGAGCGACATCCCGAGCTTTGCTTATGCCGACCTCTGGGGCGAGCGGATGCTGCTCTCGGTCGCCAACCTGACCCGCGCCGACGGTGCCGAATTCCTCGCGCTGGCCGCGCGCGTACCGGTGAAGACCAGGACCACCGTCTTTGCCCTCGCTCAGGCCAATGAAGCGCTGGACATTTTGCGCTCCGGCGGGATTGAGGGGGCGGCGGTACTCGTCCCGGAAGGACCATGACATGAAATATCGAAAGCTCGGCGCAAGCGATCTCGAAGTCTCCGAAATCTCGCTGGGCTCGTGGCTGACCTACGGGGTCGGGGTCGAGGCGGATCAGGCGCGCGCCTGTCTCGACCGCGCGTTCGCGGTCGGCATCAACTTCATCGATACCGCCAATATCTACGGTTACGGCGCCGCCGAGAGCTTCCTCGGCGAGGCGCTCGCCGGCCGGTCGCGCGAGTCCTATATCCTCGCCACCAAATTGTTTTTCCCGATGACCGAGGAGGATCGCGGCCTTTCCCGCGCCCAGGTCGAAAAGCAGCTCGACGCTTCGCTGCGGCGGCTGCGGACCGATTTCGTCGATCTCTATCAATGCCATCGCTACGACGAGGAGACGCCGCTCGAGGAGACGATGGCGGCGCTGACCCGCGCGGTCGAGAGCGGCAAGGCGCGCGCTATCGGTTTCTCCGAATGGCCGGCGGACAAGATCAAGGCGGCGGTCGAAATGGCCGGTGTTGTCCGCTTCGTCTCCAGCCAGCCGCAATATTCGCTGCTCTGGCGGGAGCCCGAAAATGAGGTGATTCCGCTCTGCGCCGCCAACGGCATTTCGCAGATCGTCTGGTCGCCGCTGGGCCAGGGGGTGCTGACCGGCAAATATTCTCCCGGCGCGCCGCCGCCGGCCGGGAGCCGCGCGACCAGCGACAAGATGAGTGTCGCGATGCACCGGCTGATGGTCCCGGAGGCGCTGGCGGCAGTCGAGCGGCTCAAGCCGATCGCCGCGCAGGCCGGGCTCAGCCTCGCCCAGTTCGCGCTCGCCTGGGTGCTGCGCGAGCCCAATGTCGCCTCGGCGATCGTCGGCGCCTCGCGGCCGGAACAGGTCGATCACAATGCCGCGGCGTCGGGCGTCACGGTCGATCCGGCGCTGTTCGCCGAAGCCGAACGGATCATCGCCGAGATCCAGCTCTAGCCGAGAAACGCGCCGATCGCGGCGTAGACTGCGTCGAGATCGGACTCGTCGATGCAATAAGGCGGCATGACGTAGATCGTGTTGCCCAGCGGGCGCAGCAGCACATTGCGCTCGCGGAAGAAAGCCGTCGCGCGCGGGGCGATGTCGGAGAGGTAGCCGGCGCCCTCGCCAAGCTCGAACGCCGTGATCGTGCCGAGCCGGCGCGGATTGGCGACCAGGGGGTGGCTCGCCAACCGGTCGAGCCGGGCCTGCTGGCGCGCGCCGAGCAAGGCGATACGCTCGAGCACCGGCTCCTCGCGCCAGATCGCGAGATTGGCGTTGGCCGCGGCGCAGCCGACCGGATTGGCGGTGTAGCTCGACGAATGGAAGAACATCCGGCCGCGGTCCTGCGACCGGTGCGCCTCGAACAAGGCCGGCGTCGCCAGGGTCGCGGCGAGCGGGATCGCGCCGCCGGTCAGCCCCTTGGACAGGCACAAAATGTCCGGCACGATCCCGGCCTGCTCGCAGGCGAGCAAAGTCCCGGTCCGGCCCCAGGCGGTCATCACCTCGTCGGCGATGAACAGCACCTCGTGCCGGCGGCAGATCTCGCGCATCCCGGCAAGCACGGCCGGCTGGTAGGTCAGCATGCCGCCGGCGCCGAGGATCAGGGGCTCGACGATGAACGCCGCCGCCGAGGCGCGGCAATGCGCATCCAGCGCGTCGAGCGTCGCCTGCTCGGCGCCGGCATGAGGGAAGGGAATGGTCGCGACCTCGAACAGCAGCGGCGCGTAGGCGCGGTTGAACACCCCGCGCGCGCCGACCGACATCGTCCCGATCGTGTCGCCATGATAGCTGTGCTCCATCGCGACGATGCGGTGCCGCGCGACCCCGCGATTGACCCAGAAGCCGAGCGCCATCTTGAGCGCGACCTCGACGCTGGTCGAGCCGCTGTCGGAGAAGAAGACGTGCGCCAGCGGCGCCGGCATCGCCGCGATCAGCGCCCGCGCCAGCGTTTCGGCGGGCTCGTGGGTCCAGCCGGCGAAGATGATCTGGTCGAGCTTGCCCGCCTGCTCGGCGATCGCGGCCATGATCCGGGGATGGCGATGGCCGTGGGTCGTGACCCACCAGGACGAGATCGCGTCGATGATGCGCGAACCATCCTCGGTGTAGAGCGCGGCGCCCTCGGCGCGTTCGACCAGGGGGATCGGCTCGCCGAGGCCGTGCTGGGTGAACGGATGCCAGACCGGCGAGCGGGTCACGCGAAATCCTCGCGCCGGAACTGCGCGGCGAACGCCGCGGCGAGCGTGCCCCGGTCAAGCGGGTCGAGCATCGGCAGGCGCCCGAGCCGGGCGACTCCGCCGATCGCGGCGATCGTCGCCTCGCTGTCCTCGTTCGGCGGCCCGACAAAGGCGATCCCGTGAAGGGTCACGCCACGGCTCCGCAGCGCCTCGATCGACATCAGGCTGTGGCTGATCGTGCCGAGCGCGGTCCGCGCCACCAGGACGACCGGCAGCGCCCAGCGCGCGAACAGATCGGCGAACAGCAGGTCGCGGCGCACCGGAACCAGCACGCCGCCGGCGCCCTCGATCACCAGCGGCCCGGCGCGGGCGGGCGGCGCGAGCCGGGCCGGATCGATCTCGACGCCGTCGAGCTCGGCGGCGCGATGCGGCGAGCAGGGTGTTTCGAGCCGATAGGCTTCGGCCAGGATGCGGTCGCGCGGCAGCCCGGAGAGCGCCGCGACCCGTTCGCTGTCGCCGCCATCGTCGAGCCCGGCCTGGATCGGCTTCCAGTAGCGGCCGTCCAGCGCGCCGGCGAGGGCGGCGGCGAACACCGTCTTGCCGATCCCGGTGTCGGTCCCGGTAATGACGAAGCTCCGGCTCACGCCATCGCCGCCGCGAGCGCGTCGACATCCTCGGCGTCGACATTGAGCGTCAGCGACACCCGCAGCCGCGCGCTGCCGTCGGGCACGGTCGGCGGGCGGATGCCGCGGACGTCGAAGCCCGCCGCCTGCAGCGCCGCCGCCGCGCGCATCGTCCGCTCGTCGTCGCCGACGATGATCGGCAGGATCTGCGATCCGGTTCGCGGCGCGCCGTGCGGGGCAAGCGCGGTGCCGGCATGTTCGATCAGCGCATGCAATTGTTGCCGTCGCCCGGGTTCCTCCACCAGCAACCGGAGCGCGGCGCGCACTGCGGCCGCCACCAGTGGCGAGGGGGCGGTCGAGAAGATGAAGCCACGGCCGCGATTGACCAGGAAATCGCGCATCACCCTGGGGCCGCAGAGCAGGGCGCCTTCGCAGCCGAGCGCCTTGCCGCAGGTCCGCAGGGTGACGACATTGTCGCGCCCGTCAAAGTCCGCGGCGAGCCCGCGTCCGTCCGGGCCGAATACGCCGGTCGCATGGGCCTCGTCGATCAGCAGGATCGCTTCGTGCCGATCGGCGAGCGCGGCGAGCGCGGCGAGCGGGGCGCGGTCGCCGTCCATGGAGTAGAGGCTTTCGACCGCGATCCAGGCCTGCCCAGCGCCACCGTCCGCGCGCCAGGCGCGGATCGCATCGTCGAATGCGTCGGCGTCGTTATGCGTGGCGGGACGGCAGGTCGCGCGCCCGAGCCGCATCCCGTCATGTGCGCTAGCATGGACCAGGGCGTCGTGGACGACGAGATCGCCGCGCTGCGGCAGGGTCGCGAGCAGGGCGGCATTGGCGACAAAGCCGCTCGAAAAGAACAGGGCGCTCTCGCTGCCGAAGAAGGCCGCGGCTTCCTCCTCGAGTGCCTCATGCTCGGGATGATTGCCACGCAACAGCCGCGATCCTCCCGAGCCGGTCGGCACGCCGCGCCCGATCGCGTCCGTCACCGCCGCGGCGAGCCGTTGCGCGTTCGCCAGCGCGAGATAGTCGTTCGACGAGAAATCGCGCCCGGCGCGGGGGATCAGCCGTCGCAACCGGCTGCGCTCGGCCAGGCTCGCCAGGTCGCGAAGATGCGCGTCGAACGGAGGCATGAGCGGCCCGTTACACACTAACGGATGCGCGGGCGACTCCTTCGCCGATCTGGTCAACACGATCCGAGCGCGGGAGGCATCGATTGATTATCGCCAGAGATTGATTATATATAAATCATTCCGATTAAGGACGATTGACATGGATACTCCAACGAAAGTCCTGACCGCGCATGTTCCGATTGGGCTGGCGGAGAAGGTCGATGCCGCAGCGGCGCGCCTCGATCGTTCGCGCGGCTGGGTGATGAAGCAGGCGCTCGCCGCCTGGGTCGATCAGGAAGAGGAGCGGCACGCAATGACCCTGGAAGCGCTCGCCGATGTCGATGCCGGCCACGTCATCGATCATCAACGCATCCGGGCGTGGGCCGACAGTCTGTCGACGAATAAGCCGCTGACGCCTCCCAGCCGGTGAGGATCCGCTGGACCCGCCGCGCGTCCGCCGATCTCGAGCGTCTGCACGCATTTCTCCAGCCGGTGGCGCCCGCTGCGGCGGCGCGGGTCGTGCAGGAGTTGGCGCGCGCGCCCGATCGGCTGCTTGACTATCCGCGGATCGGCGAGAAGCTGGAAGCCTATCAGCCGCGCGAGGTTCGTCGCATCCTCGTCGGAAATTATGAGTTGCGCTACGAGATCGCGGCCGGCACGATTTTCATCCTGCGGCTTTGGCATAGCCGCGAGAATCGTCGTTTCGATGCGGTCGATGAGGCGTGACGCGCTCAGGGCCGGATCGTTCCGCCCCGGTCGAACTTGTCCTCGCGGCGCTTGCCGAACAGCAGGTTGCGTTCCATCCGCGCCCTTGTGGCATCGTAATAAGCGACCAGGAAGTCGCGGTCCGGACGATCGTCGGTCGATCCGATCTTGTGCCGGATCGTCGCCGCGACCGTGGCGATCGTCTTGCCGTCGTCGTGGCGGAGCACTTCCTCCAGGGTCTGCAGCTCGTAAATGCCGTAGACGTCGAGCTGGGCCTCGGTGAACTGGGCATCGCTTTCGCTGCGCTCGCGAAGCAGAGCGTCGGCGCCGAGCTTGCGGTTGGGCGCGTTGACCACCCAGGTTCCCGCGAGCAGGTCGCCGATCCGCAGCCGATCCTTGTTGAACCAGGGGAAGAGCACGAACAGCAGGGTCCAGAGCGTGCCGGCGAGCGCGGTCAGCCCGCCGCCCGATCCGTCCGAGAGATTGTAGAACAGGAAGGAGAGCGGGAGATAGAATTCGATCTCGCGGGTCATGTTGCGCACGATCACCCGGTCGGCGGTCAGCCGCTCGCCGCTGCGCGCGATCACCCTGATCCCGATCGCGCGCTTGCCGAACGTCGCGGCGCGCGGCCCCATCTCCATCAGGATGAAATAGAAATTGCGCAGCAGGAAGAAGCCGAGCAGCCAGACGATCGCGCCAGTCTCGAGCCCCCGCAGGCCGAACGCCGAGACGATGAACACCAGCAGCAGGGTGAGCGCGATCAGCGCCACGAACATGATCAGCAGATCGAGCAGGAAAGCCCCGACCCGCTGGCCGCCATCGGCGAGGCGCAGCCCGAGGTCGACGCCCTCGGGCGTGACCAGGGTCCGCCTTTTGCCGATCAGCGCCCGGCGGTTGACCGCGGCATATTCAGCCACGGCTGGGGTCCCTACTCCGTCGCGGCAGATAGAAATAGACCAGCCAGAGCGCGAGCATGGTGAGCCCGACACCGTAGCGCATGAGATCGTTGACGATCAGCTGGCGGCCGATGCCTTCGAGCAGGCCGGCGACCAGCAGCATGACGACGACCCCGCCCATCACCAGAGCGGCGCTGCGTCCGGCGCGGGTCGCGCTCGCCAGCCGGGTCTCCTCGCCGGGGAAGATCACCGCCCAGCCGATCCTGAGCCCGGCCGCGCCGGCGAGGATGATCGCGAAGAATTCGGTCGAGCCGTGGATGATCAGCCAGCCGCCCATTTCCGGCCCGAGCCCGCGCGACGCGAACAAAGCGAGGATCGCGCCGAGCATGGTGCCGTTATGGACGAGCAGCAGAGCGGTCGGCACGCCGAAGGCGAAGCCCAAAGCGAAGCACAGCACCGAAACCTGGCTGTTGTGGGTGAACAAATAGGTCGCGAAGAAGCCGAGCCCCTGCGCGCCCTGGTCATGATAAAGCGTGTCGCGGAGGCTCGCGGTCGAGGCGCTGAAATCGCGGCCGCTGGCGAGGTCGGGCGGGACGAAGCTGTCATACCAGCCGGGATTGCCCGAGACGAGCAGATAGCCGCTGAGCGCGCCGACCAGGGTCAGCAGCAGAGCGACGAGCGTCTCCTTCCACAGACTGCGCACCGCGCCCGGCCAGTCGCGCGCGAAAAAGGCCCCAAGCCTCTTCCCGGGCGAGCTGCGCACGCCGTAGACGAAGAAATAAGCCCGGGTGCACAGCCCCTCGAGATAGGTCACCAGCTCGAGATCGAGCGAGGTTTCGCGCGCCACCGAGAGCGACGACAAGGCGCCGCGATAGAGGATCGGCAGCGCCAGCAATTCCTCGTCCTCGAGCGCGCGGACCGATCGGCGCTCGGCGCGCGCGACGATCTCCTCGAGCCGTCGCCAATCGGCCTCGCGCGCGGCGCGGAAGCGGCGCGTGTCGGCCGGCAGTGCGGGCGCGGCGCTGCTCATGATTCCTCCCCGGTACGGGGAGGGGGACCGTCCGTAGGACGGTGGGGGGGCTGGCACTGAGTCGGAATGTGCATCACCACCGCTCCCATATCGGCGAGCACGTCCTGCGCGGGGATTCGGCGGTGCCTCTCAGCATTCGGGCTGACCGGATGCGGCCCTTCCGCCGGCTTCGCCGGTCCCCCTCCCCGTACCGGGGAGGAACTAAGGCACCCCCTCACAAACTGTCCCTCCGCTTGAGCGCGAGATAGGCGTCGACCAAGGCCGGGCCGGCCTCATCGGCGCTCGCCTCGATCACCTGGACGCCCTGGTGGCGCAGCCGGGTCAGCACCAGCCGGCGCTCGCGCAGCAAAGCGGCGGCGGTGACCGCGCGGCTGACATCGTCGGGCTCGGCGGGCTCGGCCGCGGTGAACGCTTCGAGCTCGGCGTCGCGCAGCACGACGAACAGGACGAGGTGGCGCTTCAACAGCGTGCCGATGGCATTGAGCATCAATTCGGCGCTGATCGTGTCGGCGAAGTCGGTGAAGACGACGATCAGCGAACGGCGATTGAGCCCGTTCGCCAGGGTGGAGATGCCGAGCGTGTAATTGGTCTCGTTGGTCGAATAGTCGATCCCGGCCGCGACCCGCTGCAGCAGCGAAAAGGCGCGCGGCCCCGAAATCGGGTTGGTCGACGCGCGCGGCTTGGAATCGAACGCGAACAGGCCGACGCGGTCGCCGTCCCTCAACGCGACGAAGGCGGTGAGCAGAGCCGCCGACACCGCCCGGTCGATCCGCGGCACGCCATCGAGCGGCTCGCACATCGCCCGTCCGCCATCGAGCGCCATCACCACATTATTGTTGCGCTCGGTGCGATATTCCTTGGCGATGAGGTGGGTGTGACGGGCGGACTGCTTCCAGTCGATCGCGCGCCGGTCCATCCCCGGGCGGTAGTCGGCGAGCGCCTCGAATTCGGCGCCTTCCCCGACCCGGAGCTGGGCGACCTGGCCGTGCATCGCGTCGCGGTTGACCATCTGCGCGCTCTTTTCGCGCACCGCGCGGATGTCGGGCGTGACCAATACGGCCCGGTCCGCGGCGAGCAGCCGCTGCTTCCAGACCAGGCCGAGACGGCCGGTCCAGCGGACCCAGATCGTCTCGATCCGCGCGGTGCCGCGGCGGTCGGCGTAAAGCGTGATCGCCGCGGTGCCGGCATTGCCGTCGATCTGCGCCGGGGCGCGCCAGCCTGTTGGCGCGCTAATCGGACCCGACAGGCCGATCGCGGCCTGCGCGCGCCGCGGCGCGGTGCCGGCGAAGCGCAGCCGGACGAGGATCGCGAAATCCTCGCCGACGCCGACCGCGCCCGGCCCGTCGCTCTCCGCTATGACGTCGCGCGGCGCCGCGCCGCCGATCACGTCGACCAGAGCGAGCAGGGTCAGCAGCACCAGCAGGCCGAGCCCCGCGGTCCAATAGCCCGGCAGGAAAATGCCGATCAGCAGCGCCGCCGGCGCGATCGCGGCGGCAAGCAGGATGGTGCGGCGGGTCGGGTAGATCAACGCGGCGCCTCGACCTGCTGGATCAGCCGCTCGATCACCCCGTCGACCGGCCGGCCCTCGATCTCGGCGGCGGCCGAGAGCAGGACGCGGTGGCGCAGCACCGCCGGCGCGAGCGCCTTGACGTCGTCGGGGATGACATAATCGCGCCCGTCGAGCGCCGCCCGCGCCCGCGCCGCGCCGGCGAGCATCGCGGCGGCACGTGGGCTCGCGCCGCCTTCGAGATCGGGCGCCTCACGGGTCGAGCGGATCAGGGCGACGACATAATCGGTGACCTCGCCGACCATCGGCACCGCCTCCACCGCGGCGATCGCCTCGGCGAGCCGGCCGGCGCCGATCCTCGGCTCGATGCCCCAGTCGGCGGCGCGCGGCGCGCCGAAGCGGGCACCGTGCATGGTGACGATCCTGGTTTCCTCCTCGACCGACGGATAGCCCATGCGATGCTTGAACAGGAAGCGGTCGAGCTGGGCCTCGGGCAATGGATAGACGCCCTGCTGCTCGATCGGATTCTGGGTCGCGATCACCATGAAGCGGTCGGGCAGGCGATGGGTCTCGCCGTCGATCGTCACCGCGCGCTCCTGCATCGCTTCGAGCAGAGAGGCCTGGGTCTTGGGCGGGGTGCGGTTGATCTCGTCGGCGAGCAGCAGCTCGCAGAACACCGGTCCATGGGTCAAGGTGAACTGGCTGGTCTGGAAGTTGAACAGGTTGGAGCCGAGAATGTCGCCGGGCATCAGATCGGGGGTGAACTGGATCCGGCCGAAATCGAGCCCGAGCACCCGCGCGAAGCACTGCGCGAGAAAGGTCTTGGCGGTGCCGGGCGGCCCTTCGAGCAGGATGTGGCCCGAGGCGAACAGTGCGATCAGCATCAGCTCGACCGCCTCGTCCTGGCCGACGATGGCGCGGCGCACTTCGGTGCGGATCTCGTCCGCCAGGCTCTTCACGTCAGTGGCGTTCACGGGATGATGTCCTTCTTCCATTGATGCAGGTTGCGTGCCGCGGCCATCAAGGCGCTGCGGTCGCGGGCGTGGAGCAAAGCGGCGGCGAGCTCGCTGAACCGCGGCGATCCCGGCGGCGTCAGCCGGTCGAGATAGGCGTCGAGCGCCTCGCTTTGGAGCCAGTGCGGCGCGGCGGCGGCGCGCGCCGCCTCGTTGCGGACGACGTCGGCATAAGCGCCGCCGAGCCGCGTCTCGCGTCCGGCAAGGCGGATCAGGCCGGCGCTGTTCTCGACCAGCGCCGCCTTGCCGAACGCGATCGCGCGCTCTTCGGCCCGGGTCGGCCCGAAGCGGAATGCGCCGTGCAGGCCGGCGAGCACCGCCGCGACGACCAGGGCCAGCGTCATCGCCAGGAACGGCGGCTCGAACGCGGTGCGAAGCATGTTGGGCGAGGCGGCGCTGCGGCCGAGGCCGTTCATCGTGACGTCGAAATCGACCCGCCGCGCATCGGTCTGGTTGAGGCTGTCGATCAGCGCCAGCGCGGCACGCGCGTTCGCCAGATCGCGCAGGCCGTAATTGTTGAGCAGATCGGGATCGGCGAGGACATAATGCGGGGCATCACCGATCCGGGCGAGCAGGGCGCCGCCGGGGAGCGACACCAGAGGAACGAGGCCGTCGCCGCTGACCAGCTGCGGCGACGGCGGTACCGGCAGCCGGAGCCCTTCGAGCATGTCGCGGCCCTCGGCGACCGCCGGACGGTCGCCCTTGCCGTCGGCGATGCGGACGGTCACGTTCTTGCCGAGCTGGGCGGCGGCCATCTCGCCGGCACCCGGGCCGAGCGCCTGGACCCAGCCGCGCCGCGAAAAGGGCAAGGTCATCCATTTGGGCAGGATGATCAATGTCGCCCGCGGACCGCGGCGCCGCAGCAGGGCGTCGAGCGCCTCCGGCCGGCTGGTTTCCTCGAGCGAGACGACGAGCAGATTCTCGGCGCCCAGATCGCCGTCGTCGCGGATCACCCGGGTCTCGCGGAATTGGCCGACCAGGTCGACCAGGCCCTTATAGCCCACCGCCGAAATCGACAGCGCATGCGCCCGGCCGTCGCGGCCCGAGCTCATGTTGCCGCCATAAGCGAGCAGCAGCAGCAGGGCGCCGAACGCGACCACGCCGGCGACGATCAGGCCGATCACCAGTTTGGGATTGAACGGCTGGTGCGCGCTCATCCGCGCCATCCGTCGGCGAAGGCGAATTCCTCATAGGCCGCGCGGCAGTCGCGCCAGTCGTCGGCGACGAGATCGCGCCGGGCGAACAGGCTGCGCTCGACCAGAGCCGCGATCCGGGCGAAGGCGCCGCGCGGTCCGGTCGGAATCGCCGGCAGCGCGGCGATGTCGCGGCTGGTCAGCGCCGGACCGACCAGCTCGGGCCGGCGCGCATCGATATCGTCGATGCTGCGGAACAGGAGAAGATGGGCGGCTTCGGAATAACGTCCCTGCGCCGCCAGCGCGTCGGCCTCGCTGAGCAGCCGGCGCGCCGGCGCCTCTTCGGGCCGCCAGCTTTCGTCGGCGGCTTCGGCCGCCTTGCGCCGCCACGGCCAGCCTGCGCCCGACAGCCAGCGTCCGATCGCGTAGAGCAGCAGCAGGGCGATCGCCCCGACCACCAGCCACATCAGCAGGCGCAGGATCGGATGGTCGCCGGACATGAAATTGCCGAGCGAATTGAGCCAGGCCGGCATTTCGGGCGGCTCGAAGCGCGGCAGGTCGAACTGGATCGAGCCGTCGGCGAGCAGCTGCCGATGCGCCTCGGCGAACGCCCGCTCGTCCAGCGCTGCCGGTCCCACCGGCGGCTTGCCCGTCATCGCTGCCTCCCCCTCACGCCATCCGATTTGCGGGAATGACGCGATACTGCGAACTTTCGAACCATCACATTAGAGCGCGGTGATGTCATCGGAAATCGCTCATCCGCGCCCGAACCCTCCGGCTTTGACGATTGCCCGATGAAAGAGCGGAATCTAGAGCCCGAGCCAAGGTTGACGAGAGGAATTGGAATGACGGGCCCGACGATGCGCTGCTACCGGCTCGTCGAATATGGCGCGCCGCTTGCCGCGCGCGACTGCGCGGTGCCGCAGCCCGAAGGCAGCGAGGTCCTGCTTAAGGTCTCCGGAGTCGGCGTCTGCCACAGCGATCTTCATATCAGCGACGGCCATTTCGACCTCGGTCAGGGGCGCAGGCTCCCGCTCGGGGCGACCGTGCTGCCGCTCACCCTCGGCCATGAAGTGGCGGGCGAAGTGGCCGCGCTCGGCGCCGATGCGACGGGATTGGCCGTGGGTGAACAGGTCCTGGCCTTCCCCTGGATCGGCTGCGGCGCATGCGGCACCTGCGCGCGCGGCGACGAGCATCTCTGCGGTCGGCCGCGGGCGCTCGGGGTCACCCGCGACGGCGGCTATGCCGAGTATCTGCTGGTGCCGCATCCGCGCTATCTGATCGCGCTCGACGGTCTCGATCCGGTCGCGGCGGCGCCGCTCGCCTGCTCGGGCCTCACCACCTACGGCGCACTGCGCAAGTTCGGCCCGGCGCTCGAACGCGAGCCGCTGGTGATCATCGGCGCCGGCGGGCTCGGCCTGATGGCGCTCGGCCTGCTGCGGATGATGGCGGCGCACGGCGTAGTGGTCGTCGAGCCCGATCACGCCCGCCGCGACGCGGCCCTGGCGGCGGGCGCGCTGGCGGCATTCGATCCTGCCGCCGAGCGGATCGCGAAGGCGGTCAGGGAAGCGGCTGGAGGATCGATCCGGATGGTGCTGGATCTGGTCGGCAGCGGCGACAGCGTCGCGCTCGGCCTCGACCTCCTGGGCGTGGGCGGAAAGCTGGTCGTGGTCGGGCTGATCGGCGGCGACGTGGCCCTGTCGGTGCCGCTGCTGCCATTGAAGTCGCTGACCGTGCAGGGCAGCTATGTCGGCAGCCTTGCCGAGCTGCGCGATCTGGTCGCGCTGGCGAAGCGGCACGGCCTGCCGCAGCTCCCGATCGTCCGCCGGCCGCTGGCCGAGGCTCCGGACGCGCTCGCGGACCTCCACCGGGGCAGGGTCGTCGGGCGGACGGTGCTCGTTCCCTGACGGGTCCGGGCCCGGGTCCTGACGGGCCTGCCTTCGCGTCCCTCCCATCCGGCCCGGCAGGCCGAATCTGTTCAGCTTTCACGGCTCCAGGCTGACAAAGTTGATGAAGTTCAATATTGCCATCCGGCCATCACCTTCCCGGAAAGCGGTCGCACGCCGGCCTTCGGCAGGGCCGATACGATGTTCCTGCTATCGACGATTTCAAAGAGGGCGCGCGTCCCGGAAGTGGGGCATGTATAACTTATTTCCAACGAAAAGCCAGGCCGGCCTGCCTTGCAGCTCGCCTGGTCAGGCCGCGACGGCCAGGGTCTCCAGACCGGCGTTGGCAGCCGCGCGCGGCTCATGCTCGTCGGCGGGCGTGAGCATGACCGCCTCGTGCGCGTCGGCCTCCTGCTGGGCCAAAGCGGAACGGGGATTGGGGGCGAGCCAGCGGGACAGCGCGACCGCCACCCCGGCGGCCAGATAGGCACCGACCACGGCGACGGGATTCCACAATAGAGACGCGCCGAAGGCGATCCGCAGGTAGTTGGGATTGAAGCCGAAATCCTCGCCCAGGGCCTGGCAGACGCCGAACAGGGTATCGTCGCGGGTGAAGACGGAGGGCTGGGACTCTTGCATCGGCTCGTTCCTTCTGGCGAGACGGGCCGACGGGCCCGCCTTCATGCCAGTCCTTCAGCACGAGCCGTGCCAGAATAAGAAAACACTATATATTCAACTGGTTAATGAGGTGTCGGCGACGAACCATGCCGATGCGACCGCGAACTTCCGCCAGAAGTTGGGAAAAGGCGCCAACTCGGAGGTGTCGCCCGAAGGTTGACCTTGGTCGGTCTCGCCTGGAGATTTTCCGGCCAGCAGTCGGTCAAGCCTGTGCCATCTTTAGCGACCGCGGCAACGCTCCGCGACATAGCGAAACAGCAGCCCGTCCACGCCCGCGGCGGAGATGTAGAAGGTTCCGCTGTCCTCGGGCCTCAGGGTGAACACCGCCCCCGGCTCGACGACACCCAGCGATACCGTCGCGTCGCTGGCCTCCGGCGTGTCGGTCAGCCCGACCCTTCGGGAGGCGACATTGGCGATGCGGAGCGGATCGCCGAGGCAGACCGAGGTTCGGACGGCCTCGCTCTGAAAGTCGTCATAGACGCGGGGATTGGCGAGAAGCTGGTCCGTGATCAGAAAGTCGGCGTCGGTGGCCGCGGGCGCGGCAGTGGGATTCGCGGCCGACGGCTTGTTCGTGGCGGCCGCCTGATTGGTCGCTTGCGCGGCGACCGGCGCGACGGACTGGACGTTCGAGCGGTTATCGCTCTCCGGGGACGAAGGCGCGGAGGTGCGGCCAAGCCAGAAAGCGATGGCCGCTGCCGACACCAGCGCAGCCAGCACGGCCAGGACCCGCCATGGCGAAGAGCGGGCAGGTTGCGTGCTTCCAGGCGCTTTGTCACTCTCTGCCACCATATCCCGTCCTCCGCCACGCTTCAGCCATCGTGCTGCAATGCCAGTTTGGATCGCGTCGAAGGGGACGTCAAAACCGGAATCCGGTTCCCCCGCTTGGGGCGCCGCGCTCGACGAGGCGCTCGACGGAAAACGACTTGACTCGTAACGCGGAATGTAATAAATAAAAGACACTCGCTTGAGCTCCGGAAGCCGGGCTGCGGCCGTCCCGTCGGGACGGCTTTTTCAGTTCCGCGCTGCTCGCCTCTTCCTGCCGCCACGCTTATGGCACCGAAGCAGGGCAGGGCGCCCCGATCACGGAAACTGCCTATGCGCCTTGCCAAGGGCCGCACGATGCGTGCGCTCGATCCCGAGCTGTTGCGCGCGCTGCTCCGCTATGATGCCGAGACCGGCGCGCTGTTCTGGAAGGAGCGGCCCGTTGAAATGTTCATCCAGCCGCTCGAGGCCGCCGTGTCCAGGGCGCGGCGCTGGAACGCGCGCTATGCCGGGAGGCCCGCCCTCACCCACAAGTTGAGCGGCTATCTCCGGGGATCGGTGTGCTCGAAAACCATGCTGGCCCACCGCGTCGCCTGGGCGATCCACCACGGTGCCTGGACCGAGGACTATCTCGACCATATCAACGGCGTCCGCGACGACAACCGGATCGTCAACCTGCGCGAGGTCGACGACGCCGAGAACCACCGGAACATGAAGCGGCCGTCCAACAACAAGAGCGGCGTGATCGGTGTCTTCTTCGAAGCGGGGAAGTGGCGCGCCCGCATCACCGATCGCCGCCGCATCCACAATCTCGGAAGCTTCGAGACGAAGGAAGAAGCGGTCGCGGCCCGCAAACGCGGGGAGCGCCAGTTCGGCTTTCACGAGAATCACGGGCGAGACGGCTGATGTCCTCCTGGCCCGGCCGCGCTACGGCCCAAGGTCAGGGCGAACCGGCGCCGAGGCTTGTGAATGTCACGGGCCCTCCCTGGATGTCGAGTTCCGGCGGAACGCCGGCAGGGACGATATCCAGAACCAGCTCGCCTGCGCCGTTGCACGCAGCGTCGAGCGTGACGATGTAGCGTCCCGCGACCTCATATCTACCGCTTCGGGAGACCCAGTTGATCGTCAGCTGGTTGAGGACCAGCCTGGCCCTCCCGGTCGTGTTGAACACGCCGGCGACATTTCCGGCCGCGTCCACCGCCACATCGGTCGTTCCGCGCCGGGATATGTCGATGCGCCAGCGGTACGGGAAACCGCATCGGCTGGTTGCGCTCGGCGCGAAGCGACGGCGCTGGTCGAGCTCGCGCCGGATCTCGACTTGCCGCGACAGGTCGTCCTGACGGGCCTGGCGCAAAGCCGCAGCCCTGACCGCATTTCCCGCGACCGCAGTCCGCACCCAATTCAGGGCCTCCTCTTGACCGGTCTCCGCTCCGCCGATCCCGGTACCGGAACGATACAATTGTTCGGTCGCAAATTCGACGAGCTGATCACGCGTCATCACGGCCAGGCCGATCCCGCGGGGCACCAGATATCGTCCCCAAATCAACTCTTGAAGGAGACGATCCGCTTCCGCGATTCGCGCATTCACGAAGGCAAGCTCCGTTTCGAGCGATCCGATGGCGTTCGCAGTCTGCGCCGCCACCGGCTGAACCGGCCCGAGGAGCCACAGCAGCGCCGCCGCGATTTCCCAGCCTCTGAACCGCTGTCGCGTGGCGATTGCCCTCGTCACGGAGCGTTCGGCGCCACGACGACCCCGAGACTTCCGTCAATGTCGGCGCAATATCGTCCGATCTCGATTCCCGTTACGCCCGGCCGACCGGCATAATCGACCGTGCGGCCAGCCTGCGGCCCGTTCCTGAATCGGCACAAGGTCGAGACCGCGCCCGGCACTGCCGGCGTCGGTGCAGCCTGGACGGGTGCTGCCGGAGCGGGCGTCGCTTGGCCAGGCGCAGCGGGAGGGCCTGGCCGGCCGGCGAAAGTCGCCGCCAGCCTGCCAAGTTCCGCGGGGTCGGCGAGGAGGACGCCGTCGAGCGGCTGACCTCGGTCGTCCCGCACATCGACGCGGAGCGGTCTTGCGGGCAACCCCGCCGCGACGAGCCGGTTCCTGTCGAGCATGAGGTCGGCACCATGACGATAAGGACCGCCCAGAACGCGCAGGCTTCCGGCCGGGAAGCCGCCGGGATTGGCGACCAGCGCGAGCCCGTCATCCGGACAGGGCCCGGTGCACTGGACCAGCCATAAAGGGCCGTCGAACGGCGCCTGGAGCCAGTCGACACGATACGAGCCCGGCCCCGGCTGGAACGCCGCGGTCCCGGATGGCACCAGGATCAGGAACGACAGGGCAAGGCAGAGCCGCGCAATCCGCATGACGATCCCCCGGTGCTCGAACTTATCGCGGCCGCAGCCGCCGGGCGAGTGATTTCGCACGCGTCGCCCTCGGTTTGCGGGCCGCCGGCCCAGGTGACGGGCGCTGCTCCAGCCTGGCCGGAGTCATGCTATGGCCGATGCCACCTCCTTCGGAAGGATGCAGTGTTGAATAGTCTCGCGCTCCTCTTGCTCGCGACGTTGGAGCAGCCATAAGCCTGCGTTGCGGCGAGGCAGAGAAGAAACACCCCAATCGCCAGGCTCGCCCAACCCATTGAACCACTCCCCGACCAATGCATGATAGCGCTCTCGCCTGGGGTGGTCGTGCCGGCAACGTGGGATCCTGCGATCGGGTGTGCAGCGGCGATCCGGGCCTCAGGGAGTTCAGCCAGGGCGTTCAGGAGCGGGCTCAGCCCGCGGTCGACAGGCCATCGGTGAAAACGGCCAGTTGGGCGGCGAAAGCACGCTTGAAAGCGGGTCGCGCCTCGCCGCGGGCGACATAGGCTGCGAGGTTCGGATACGCGTCCAGCAGGCCCGATCCGCTCAACCTGCGCAGCACCTCCACCATCAGCAGGTCGCCGGCGCTGAACGCGCCGTCGAGCCATTCGGCATCGCCAAGGCGGCTGGAAAGCTGCCCCAGCCGATCGCGGATGCGCTCGTCGACCATCGGCAGGCGCTCCTCGTGCCAGCTCTTGTCGCGCTCCAGCAGCATCGCGATCTGACGATCGACGATCGGCGGCTCCATCGTGCTGAGCGCGGCGAACATCCAGGTGATGGCGCGTGCCCGGGCATTCGCATCGTCCGGCAGCAGGCCGGCATGGCGCTCCGCGATATGCAGCACGATCGCCCCCGATTCGAACAGGCCGAGCTCGCCTTCCTCATAGGTCGGAATCTGCCCGAAAGGATGGAGCGCAAGATGCGCGGGCTCCTTCATCTCGGCGAAGGAAAGGAGACTGACGTCGTAAGGCTGGCCCACCTCTTCGAGCGCCCAGCGAACGTGCATGTCGCGCGCCAGTCCCCTGCCGCGATCGGGGGAGTGTTCGAAGGCGGTGATGGTGATGATCATCCTATCGCTCCGGTTGGCCGAACAGATCGTCCTGCGGGTCGGTCTAGAGCATCGTGCGGAAAAGTGGGCACCATGAACCGGTGCGGGTTGCCCCCGGCAACCCGCAGCCATGCCTGGGAGGCATGGCGACCGGTTCATTTCCGCAATAACGATGCGAAAACAAATATCTAGAGCGGAATGTGTGATTCTGAAATCGCGCATTTCGCTCTAGGCAGTAGTGACATTTTAGGGATTCCCAATTTAGCGGAGTTCTGATTCAACGCTGGCTTTTGGAGGCTGGTGTGGAAGGAGAGGTTCTTCGGGACGATCAGTGGGATCGGCTGCGGG